>JABNAD010000010.1_pt3 | contig 127562 bp, 115 predicted proteins | sample 7240381 | NCBI WGS metagenome assembly JABNAD01 (sample SAMN11332834, study PRJNA596920) | anaerobic digester metagenome | biome: digested sludge; isolation source: digested sewage sludge-derived enrichment culture grown on H2/CO2 | place: Germany: Goettingen | reverse complement strand
CTAATTCTAATCTAATTCTAATCTAATTCTAATCTAATTCTAATCTAATTCTAATTTTCATACATCTACAAGAATATATGTAAACCATTTCTGTTAATCTTCAACAAAATATTCTTGATTTTTTTTTAAATACTGCTAAAACGGTTTTAGAGAGGTAGGATAACTTCTTTACTCAAAATAATATAAAATTCGTTTGAACTTATATAAGAATTGAAAAATATGAGATGTGATCTCATATTTATTTCGTTAAATTACACTATAACGAAGTAAGAATATTTTAATTATCCCACGGGGTAGCAAACTGAACTATAACGAAGTAAACCTTTAATTTTTAAAATAATAAAAAAATGGATCATGATCCTGTTTTTTTAATGGATAATGTCTTTATGAGCTGATTAAATGTTGCTTCGTTGTTGGCTTCAAAATTTATATCCAAAGTAGTACTATTGGTTAAAGATATGGACACCAGGGTCCCTGATGAGGTACCATTCTCACTTGTTGTAATGTTACCTATCACTGCATCCCTTCCAGCTACCTTTGTTTTATTGAATCCTGTTGAATAAAGAAAATCATCTATAGTCCCGTTTCCACTACTTATTCCACCTATCTGTTCTGATCCATTGTAGATATATATCTCAACCTGGTCACTGGTGGAAGCATCTTCCACTGTTAAGTTTGAAGGGTAATCGAATGAAATCCACTGATTTTCAAATGATCCTGCATTGGTCTGATTCATGGGAGAACTAGTGTTAACAGAGGTTCCAGGTAACTCAAGGAAGATCATCACACCCAAGAGCAGAACTATACACAAAACCCTCAGATAACTTAGCTTCCTCTCAAAGAGTTTCCAAGTCCTTATGAAATCATAGGCAGCCCATAAAAGTATTGCTAAAATTAACCCAACACATAAAGAATCAATTAATTCATTTCCAACATAGATTGATGATATTTGAGTGTAAGCCAATATAATTGAACTTGCAACTATCACTGCCACAACTACAAGGTAGATAGTTCTATTCTCATAATCTTTGATCTCAAAAAAACCACTTAAAATAAAGAATATAGCAACACTGGCTGAAATAATACCCGTTAAAGTTGAAAAGTTGGCAAAATAAGTAAGTAAACTGCAAATTATAAATAAAACTCCAATAACTGTTGAGGTACTTATCTTCATTTTATCAATCGTCTGCTTTTGATCTAATAGATACTATCTTGTTTGAATCATATAATTCTTGTTATTGTATTTCATGGGATGGGATCATGAAAGAATTCAATGAAAAGCTTAAAAAAAAGATTGTTTAAAGCATATCATTTTGGTTACTGACTTTTTTATTATATAACCCACACTACCTAGAATTGTACTTGAATTAAAAATAAAAAAAGGTGGATGGATAGTTATTCATCCAAGTCATCATACCTTGAAGGTTTAGAATAATCCACTCTCTTCCAGCTTTTCTTCCATCCACTGTGCACGTTTATCCATTTTTTCCTTGATGAGAATGGTCAGGATAAATGCCCCCACCGGGAACACAGTTAAGAGTATTATGTTGTACCAGAAACTGCTCCATAAAACCCCTGCAACCACTTCACGAAGGGCCCCAACTGCATAGGTCAACGGCAAGTATGGATGTATTGCCTGGAAAAATGAGGGTAAAAGCTCTAACGGGAAGATTCCTGCAGTTCCTGTGATCTGGAAGACCAGTATTATGATTGCAAGGGCCTTTCCAGCATTTCCAACTGCAGACGTCATTGAGTAGATGATTATCATGGAGCACAGACTGATGTACAGTGTGGTCAGTATGAAGAGCAGTGTGGATGAAATCTGAACATTGAGGAACAACGTTCCCACCACAACTACCAGGGCCTGTAATATGGCTATTATTAGGAATATTCCCATTCTTCCCATATAAACACTGGTACTATGATATTTCTTCTTTGATCTCACCCTCATCCTTAGCATGGCAACTGATATTATTCCACCTATCCACAGGGATATGGGTATGTAAAATGGGGCAAGGGCAGACCCATAATTTTTTACAGGATAAATATGTTCCTTTTCCAGATCAACAGGGCTTTCAAAGTAGCTTTTCACTCCAGTCTGATTCACATCAGAAAGTGAGATCAGACTGTCCAGATCCGCCTCACTCACGGAGTTGAGTTTGGCTGCAGCCTCCTGGATGGCACTTTTGAATGTGGGCCATTGTGAGTTGGCAAGACCCAGTTTTGATGATGCTTGACTGATTGCAGAGTTTATTTTTCCCTGATTGTTGTAGAGTGTGTTAACAGCACTGTCCATCTGATCAATTGAAGTTTTTAACTGGGACAATCTGGTAGTTGTACCTGTACTCTTGAGATCTGCCTCTGCAGCTTTTAAAATGGTAAGAGCCTGATTTGCCTCATCAATATCCCCATTAACCTGAGTGATAATTGCTTTTAACTGAGGATCTCCCGTTGCATTGTACAAACTGGTTAAGATGGCGTTCATATATTTTAAACCTGTGATGAGGTTTGTGACCTTCAGTTCCATGTCCTGAACTGTGGCCAAAGCCTTTCCAGGGTCATTTCCAATGTAACCCGCCAGTGCATCTGACTTCGCTTTAGCATAATCAGCATTGCTCTTTATCTGTGGCAGATCTGCACTGACCTTCGACCATACACTGTTCACAGTTGTCATATCAGAATTTGCCTGGCCCAGTGAGGAATCGATCTCTCCAAGGTTTCCATTCAGCTCATTCACCATTGACTTGGTTTTAAGGAACTGTGCCTTGTTTGCTTTAGCAAGCTCTCCCACGTCGCTGAGTTTACCAAATATGATTCCATCAACTGTTTTAACAACTTCATCGTTGATCTTGGCCTGCACAGCATCCACACCTGCATTGGTGATCCTGGGAGCCACAGGATTCAGCTTATCATTGACTATGTACTCCATATGGGCCTCGTGTGGGTCCGATGTTTTGATGGATAACAAACTCTCTGTGAAGTTGCCTGGAACTATTAGGACTGCATAGTACTTTCCAGTTTTAAGTCCATCCAGGGCAGTCTTCCTATCAACGAACTGCCAGTCAAAGTTGGTGTTGTTTTTCAACTCATCAACAAACTCGTTTCCCATGTTGTACTGTGTTCCATTGAACTTAGAACCCATATCTTCGTTTACAACTGCGACCTTGATATCAGATGTGTGGGCGTAGGGATCCAGTGTTGCCTGGATGTTGAACACAGCGTAGAGTGAAGGTATCAAAATGATCACTGCCAAAACGAACATGACAACAGGGCTCCTTATAATTGCCCTGATGTCACTTTTAAAGATTTCTCTTGCTCCTTTTATCATTAAATCAGCCCTTATAATTGTAAAAGTTAATTGTAAAAGTTATTTTATTAGAATAAAATGCTTATAAATGCATGAAGTAAGAATGTTACTTCTCATCCTATAAAAAGTTTTGTCTTTTAATAACCTATGTTAAGTTAATTCATGCTGATTGGAATTGCTTGAAAAATCCATTAATTAGGTACATGCGCATACGAATCTTGAATTTATTTTTCATTAAATTGTTTTAGATACTTAAATGGATTAAAATAATATTAAAATAGTTAAAAGAACCTATATAAAGAAATAAAGGTTTTTTTAACTTGTATAGATGCCGAATGGCATGGGGGTATCTTTATTCTGTCAATGAATTGATTTTTAATTAATTTTTTTCTACTAACAATTTTTAGGGAGAATGAAGTTCATTGAAGTTAGAAAATCCTCCATAAATAGTTTAAAAGTAGTGTTAAAGCTTTAATTCTTAAAATAAGTTACCGTCTTAAAAAAAATAAAAAAGAAAAAATTAGAAAGATATAGACGCATATCTGCCATATATCGTTGCCGTGTTCCAGTTGTTTATAACACCAAAGGTGTTTCTGTAGCTTATTGCATCTGCACTGTACCACTTACCATCAACGTATATCTCAGCCCAAACATGCCCGTACCAGCTTCCACTTGAGAACTTGCAGTAACCATGGACGTAACGAGCAGGAATACCTGCAGCCCTCTCAAGAGCTATTAACAGGTGGGTTGTGTCAACACAGTTTCCAGTTTTGGCATTCAATGTCCCTACTGCACCGTACTTGGTGTTGTAGTAGAATGAGTAGCCTATGTTATCCCTTACCCAGTTGAATATTGCAACTGCCTTAGCGTATGTCGTGGTTGCACCGGCACTGGCAATAATAGACTTAGATAGGGCTACTATCTGAGCATTGGTAGACTGACAGTTAGTTGTGGCCTGTAAATACTGCTGTAGTGATGCAGGAACTGTAGTTGTTGATGAACTGTTCGTTGTCACAACACTCCATGCTTTTACCCCAACATAGCTTGGAAGTCTTGCATTTGTGTCCTCAAACCTCAAGATCTTTGAGTACATGTACACAATGGATTCGAATCCCATATTTCCAAGGGTTGATGAAGCATAGTTTGGAGCCTTACCATTGAGTGCCATGTATGAGGCTATGGAATTAGCCATTGAAAGGTACTCAGTGGTGTAGATATTTCCAGCCGTCACATTTTCAGATGAACTGGTAGCTGATGTGAAATTACCAAGTACCACAGAATCTGTATCGTTGTTGTAAATATTCCGTAGCGCGTTGACAAGTAAGTTCAGGAAGTTTGACATGTTTATGTTCTGACTGCCAATCGTTACGTAGGTTGGTAACCTGTAATTGGCTTCAACATAATCTGCAACTCTTGTTGCTGCATCTTCAATGTCAGCTAAGCTTATGGTTGTATTGTTACTGGTTGAAGTGTTATTTTCTTCTGTTGAATTATCACTCGTAGTGGTTCCTGAACTCATGTTCCCTGTGTATCCAGAGAATCCATCATCTATCAATCCGTATCTGAATAGAACATATCCTGATGCTCCATTATCAATTGCGGCTTTTATATCCTGGTTCAGTTCACTGGCAGGCAGTGGTGTTACATTGCTGTCAGATTCGTAGGTTTGAATTCCTACAACAACTGGTTTTCCACCGGAATGCTTGACTATGTAATCTGTCATATCTCCTATCCAGTCAGTATCTTCGTTGTAGTTACCATTGTAGATCATTGGAACAAGGTAATCAAGATACTGGGACAGCTGGGCATAATCCTGCCCGTAGTAATATGCATTTGCAGCTCCTTCAGGCATTAAATCTGCTGAAACCGCCGCATTTTGATTTATATTTTTAACGGTGGTGTAAACCTTCTCAACAAAGGAGGTTACTGCATCTGTACCGTTGGCATATTTGTAGGCTGTTCCTGGATAGCGGACGTAGTCAAGGTTTACACCATCAACTCCGTAGTTTTTAACCATGTCTGAAATAGCACTTATAACCTCATCGTTGTGGGTTGTGTTGTAAGATGTTACTGTTTTTGTTGTGTAAGTCGTTGTTGTGACTGTTTTGTAACTGGTTGTGTACTTCAAGGTGTACTTCCACACGTACTTCCACACGTACTTCCAAGTGTACTTCCAAGTGGATTTCCACTTGTACTTCCAGTGTCCCCTGTACTTGTACCATGATTTATACCAGGACTTGTACCAGGACTTGTACCAGGATTTATACCATGACTTGTACCAGGACTTGTAGTAGTTTTTAACTGCTACCTGGGTTGAGGTTATGACTGGAGTTTTAACTGTGTAGTTATAGGTTCCCTGTGGATCGATCCAGTTTCCATTGGCATCTTTGAAGCATGTTACCCATGCATTCACACGTATTCCAGTACCATTGAACATCTGCACGACTTGAGAGAGAAGTGTTTTGTATGTAGGGTCTGAGTATATGTTACATTTCACGTAGATGTCCGTTATACCCATACTGAGTAGTTGGGTTACGTTCACTTTTAGTGCATCTGTACTTGAAACCCAGATACCCTGGATTTTACTGTAATCTCCTCCAGCTGCAGCTGTTGCATTGGTTGAACTGTTTGAAGCCGTGTTACTCGTTGCAGTGTTGCTAATTCCAGAATCATTGGTGGTGTTGGTGGCATTAACCGATGAAGTTGTGTTTACCGTCAGATTCGCTGTTGTTTGCGTGTTTGTGTAGTTCGTAGTTGTGTTTGTGTAGTTCGTTGTATTCTCAAGTAAAGATTGTGCGTTACTTGTGTTGTTGTCGCTGACAGTTTCACTTAATGAATAGGCATATATGCTACCTACATTGGACAATGCTAGACTCATAACGAGCAGCATTGCTAATAGCAAATTTCGCTTAATTATACCGCCTCCATGTCCAGACCTTCCCTGAAACTCAAACCATGTACTGAAATGTACATCTCAGATATTATGGTCTGAAAGAAGTTTCTGGACAACCTTAAATTCTAAAATGGAGCATATATAAAAATTTCGATTTAAAAATCGATAATAAAATACCATTAAGCCTTTTTTTAGTTTTAAAGCTTCCTTAAATGGATTTAAGGCAAAGAGTTCCAAGTATCCTACCTTAATTTCTTATTTTTAGAAATAAGGCAAAGTTAGAGTTTATTTTAAGAAAAAAAGCAATTTAAATATGTATTTGTTTGAGGATTAGCCCTTTAATTGAATAAAGCATTTCTATTACTTTATTTTTTAAAAAAAGGAAGTTTAATGTTTATTTTGTGCAATGGAGCCATCTTAAAATGGATGGATAGATGGGTTGCAGTGCTCTCAAGTTCAAGTTAAGATTTTAAAAGAATAAAGCCAAAAAAATACCCATTTAACAAAATATAATAGAGTTTAAGTTGTTTTTACTATTTTTTAGAGTAAAATGGGAAAATAATCAATATGGGTTAAATACGGGGTTAAATTTAGAAAAAGAGTAATAATAAGTTTTGTTTATTTATTTTTATTTGAGTTTTTTGGGGTTTGAATCAAATTTTGAAGGATCTTCAAAACCCATTTATTCCATTGCAATTCTCAGATATCCACAACATCCCCTGTAGAAATATAATCAATCTTATTTCCCATAACATCCTTTAGGATATTATAAGCACTTTTACCAGTGCAATGGCTGGTGTAAAACCTTTTAACTTGATACTGGGCGAGTTTTTCAGCTGTAAAAATGATGCTTTCCTCATCCTCAAACATACCAGATGAAGGTCGTCCCATTAAATGAAATCCACCTAAAACAGCTTTCACAGGAACGTTACTGAATTCTTCGAAAACTGTTTCCATCACGTTGATTATGCCACTGTGGGAACAGCCACTAAAAACAACCAGACCATCATCATCCTTTAAAACCATTACAATCTCATGATCAAAGACATCGTTAAGAATTGCACCTTCTCTTTCCATGTAAAGATATTTGTTACCCTTTGGAATCGGATATTTATTTGTAACATCCTTTAAAATGTTAATATCACCCATTATCTCTGTTCTGCCTTTTAAAAAGGTTATTCTGTCATTGTACTGATCCATAACATTCCTGTTAATCCCTATGTACCTGTAGGATGATCCTGGATCTTTTGAGTAGTAGTTTAAATCTGCACCCTCACCCATGTAAACCCGAGCTCGGGAATTCTCCTGAAAAAATCTTTCAAGACCCCCAGCATGGTCGTAGTGGCCGTGAGAGATAACTACAACGTCCACCTGGCTTATATCAAATCCAAGTTTCTCTGCGTTATCTACAAACCTGCCCGTGGCTCCAGTGTCAAAGAGTATGGCTTTACCATCCCATTCAATTAGAAGGGAGAGTCCGTGTTCACCTTCAAGTCCCCTGCCCTGACATTCGTCATCAATGAGTGAAGTTACTTTCATATTATTCTCCTAAAAAGACTTGTTAAAGATTTGAAGTATATTTTTTTGGAACATATTTAAAAAAAAATAGGGAAATATAATTTTACATAAGTCCCTGTTCCCTTTTGGTAAATGCATATGCGGATATAACTATCATTAGGGCTGCAAATACCATTATAACCGCTACGTCAATGTAGATAGGTATTGAGGATGCTCCAAGTATTGCATAACGAAGGGCATCCACACCGTAGGTCAGGGGGTCTATGTAAACCGCCATTTTAAGCCATTCTGGCAAGTTGGTTATTGGGAAGAGTGCACCGCTTAAAAAGAACATTGGCAGTACAACAAAGTTCATTATAAGGTTGAATCCCTCCATGCTCTCCATGAATGCAGATATGAAGAGTCCAATTCCAACGAGTCCCAGTGACATGATGATCATGATGATCATGGCAGCTATGAATCCCAGCACAGTGAGTTGGATGTGCAGTATGAAGGCCAGGAGTAGGATTATGGTTCCCTGTATCATTGCAGTTGTGCTTGCACCCAGTGCCTTACCAAACACAATGGATGAACGTGATATTGGAGCAACAAACATCTCCTTCAGGAAACCGTACTGTCTGTCCACTATAACGGACACCCCTGAGAAGAGTGATGTGAAGAGTATGGTCATCCCTATTATTCCAGGGAATATGAAGGTCTGATAACCCCCTGCAATTCCCCCAAACCTAATTGCTGAACCAAGACCTGTACCGAATATTAAAAGCCACAGTAGGGGTGTTACAACTGAGGTCACAATTCTGGATTTGTACCTGAGGAACCTGGTATTTTCCCTGCGCCAGATGGTGTATATTCCCTCTAATTCTCCCATTTTACCGCCTCCTGCCCATTATACTGAACCTTCCACCCTTCTTGGTTTTGCCCTTCTTGGCGGTTCCATGGATTATGGACTTTCCTGTGTAATGTATGAAAACATCATCGAGTTTTGGGTGCTCAAGTTCTATGGAGTTCACGAATATTTTGTTCTCATTCGCAAAGTTCACAATGGTGGGAACGAGGTTTTCACCACTTTCAACCATGAGCTTCACCTCACCATCGATCCTGTGAATGTCACTTACAAAGTCCAGCTTGGAAACCAGGGATACGAAACGATCATCATCATCAACCTTTATGGTTATTATGTCTGCTTTAAGCTCTTTTTTAAGGTTTCGAGGCGTGTCTGACTTTATTATTTCACCTTGGTCTATTATTGAGATCTTATCGCAGAGCTTGTCTGCCTCATCAAGGTAGTGGGTTGTGAGAAGAACAGTCACATCCTCCTTCTTGTTGAGGTTCTGGAGGTACTCCCATATGCTCTCCCTTGTCTGAGGATCAAGTCCCAGGGTTGGTTCATCTAGAAACAGCACTTTAGGGTAATGTATCAGACCCCTGCCTATTTCAAGCCTTCTCTTCATTCCACCAGAGTAGGTCTTTATCATTTCATCTGCCTTATCTTGAAGCTGAGTCAGGTCAAGTATTTCCTCAATTCTGTCCTTTCTAACATCCCTTGGCACACCATAAAGTGCTGCATGCATCTCAAGGTGCTCACGGCCCGTTAAGATATCATCAAGGGCCCTTGCCTGGAACACTATTCCTATGGATTTTCTGACCTCGTTGGCATTTTTAACTATGTCATAGCCGTTCACACAACCTGTACCCGATGTTGGGCGCAGTATTGTGCAGAGCATGGAGATCAGTGTGGTTTTACCTGCACCGTTGGGACCTAAAACTCCATGTATGCTGTCCCTTTTAACTTTGAGGTTTATTTCATTCACTGCCACGAAATCATCAAATTTTTTGGTTATGTTATCAGTTTCTATGATGTAATCCATTGTCCCACCTACAGGAAAGGTCTTAATATAATTTCAGATATGACTTGATTTCAAATAAACTGTACTCCATTTTACTAATAATATATATTCTTTTTAATACAAAAATATGAAACAAAGGTTGTAATATTTTTATTGCAAAATCCATTAAAAGCAGGGAAAATAAAAAAATATGGATTATGATGGATTGAAAGGCTTCAAATATGAATCAGCTTGAACTGGAGGTTTGAATTTGATATTTGAAATTGTGAAATCCAGGGGACTTTCCCACAAATCTTATTTTATAGGCTCCAGGGGAGCTGCAGCGGTCATCGATCCAAGAAGGGATGTTGACATCTACCTTGACATTGCCAAAAGACATGATATGAATGTAGAGATGGTATTTGAAACCCATAGAAACGAAGATTACACAGTTGGATCCCTAGAGCTTTCAAAACTCGTTGATGCTAAGATATACCATGGAGCAGGTCTTGATTTTGCCTATGGAAACCCTGCACATGAAGGAGACAGCTTTGAATTTGGATCACTCCAACTGGAGGTGCTTGAAACTCCAGGACACACACCTGAAAGTATATCAATCACAGTTAAGGATATGGATGCTTCAGAGGATGTTTACATGGTCTTTACAGGGGATGCTCTTTTTGCAGGAGAAGTTGGAAGGTGCGACATCTACGGCCCTGAAGAAGTGGAGAGAATGGCTGGATCCCTCTATGACAGCATAAACCAGAAGATACTCCCCCTTGGAGATGGTGTTATCATCTGCCCAGCCCATGGTTCAGGCTCAGTCTGCGGGGCTGAGATACGAGATGTGGATATCACAACGGTGGGATATGAGAAAAAAACCAATCCACTTCTACAGAAGACCAGAAGAGATTTCATTGAACACAAGGTGGCTGAGAGATTCTACATTCCTCCCTACTTCAAAAGGATGGAACTGAACAACCAGAGGGGTGTAGAAATCCTCTGCAGACTTCCACACCTCAGAGCTCTTTCAACTGTAGAACTTCAGGGTATGGATGATGGTGTTCAGATTGTTGATGTCAGGGATCCTGAATCCTTTGCAGGCGGACACATACCTGGCACACTGAACATATGGAGTGAGGGAGTTCCTGCATTTGCAGGGTGGTTTTTAAATTACCATGACCCAATAGTTCTGGTTGACTATGATGGATCCAGAATCGAGAGTGTTGAAAGGTACCTGATTAGACTGGGCTACGACAACATATATGGATACCTTGCAGGTGGTTTTTCATCATGGTTCAAATCTGCAGGTCCAGTTGAAACCATTGAACCATGTTCCGTGCATGAACTCCGTGATAAATTGGAAGATCCCTCCATCTTTCTCCTGGATGTCAGAAAGGAATGGGAGTGGGAAGAAGAACACATAGATGGATCCCACAACATCTACATTGGAATTCTTGAGGAAAAACTTGAAGATGTTCCAAAGGATAGAAGTATCATTCTTTACTGTGATACAGGTTACAAAGCAGGTATTGGGGCATCAATACTTAAAATTAATGGTTATATTAACGTTACAAATGTTCTTGGCAGTATTATGGCCTGGAAAAAGGCAGGTTATCCCACTTTAGGGGTTGAATTTCATGGATAGTGAATGATTTGTGAATAACAGGTTGCAGAACATAAAAAGCAGGCGGTGAAACATGAAACTCGAAAAAATTCCATTGATGAATAAAAGAGAGTATGATGAACTGATAAATGAATGTTATGTGAGCAGAATTGCATTTAAAGGAGAATACCCATACATAGCACCTTTTATCTATGTTTTTGATGGTGATTTTATTTATTTTCTCTCAACGCGTTACGGTAAAAAGATAGAGTTGTTCCGGGAAAATCCTAATGTGGCAGTTGAGATAGAGAAGTACTCTGAAAACCTTTCAGATTACAGGTTCGTAACACTTCAGGGCCGTGTGGTTGAGGTGAATGATCCTGACAAGAAAAAGAGGGTTAAAGAAGATTTTGTACAACTTATAAAGGATAAAAATCTTTCAAAAAGTATAATGGCTGCCCTTGGACATTCACCAGACGATCCCCTTGATTCCATTGTTGAAGAAGACAGATCATTTGTCTGGAAGCTTGCAGACGTCAAAGAGATAACTGGAATTAAAAGTTCTTAAGATCCATTCTTGAATGCTGATTAAAAGGACCATCCATTGTTATTTGATGATATTTGAATTAAATTTTGTATTTGAAGTGTATAAAAAACGTGATTCATAATATAAAGGGTGTGAAAAAATGGAAGGATTGAAACTGAAGGAAATTCCAATGCTCGCTGGATCCATTTTAATTGTTTTGTTTGCAGGTTTTTTAGGTTCCCAGGCCACAATTTCCCAGATACCAGTATGGTACGCTGCACTTGCAAAACCATTATGGGCACCACCTAACTGGGTTTTTGGGCCAGTGTGGACAACTCTTTACATACTCATGGGAATAGCTCTATTCCTGGTTTTGAGAAAGGGCTGGCAGAGACAAGATGTTAAATTTGCAGTTCTGATATTTGCAGTGCAGCTCATACTCAACGTGCTTTGGTCTGTGGTGTTCTTCAGCTTCCACTCATTACTTGGAGGTTTTGCTGTTATAATGGCGCTCTGGCTTGCAATATTTGCGAACCTCATAGCTTTCTACGTTATTTCAAAACCAGCAGGCCTGGTTCTCGTACCCTACATAGTATGGGTCAGCATAGCAAGCTACCTGAACTACACAGTTTATTTATTGAATCCCTGAGATGAAAGATAGGGCTTGATTTGTTGGATCTATTAAGAAAAACAGATGTTACTTAGATATTTTAAACAAAAAAAAGGGGAATTGAACCCCAAAACTATCTTTTTTTAGGGTCTCCTAATACCGAACAGACCTGATAACAACACGAGAAGTGCCATTACCAGTAGAGTTACTGGTGAACCCGTGGTTTCCATTGAAACAGCTTCAGCAGACACAGCCTCTCCACCAGATATAGGTTCTTCTGTTACAGCTTCTCCTCCACTTTCAGGAGTTACTCCTTCACCACCACTCGTTGCATTAACCACGCCAGTCACAGTACTTGCAGTGTTATTGTCATTGAACGGATCAAAAGTATCCGTAATAGCAGACACCGTGTTCCCAATAACATAACCTGCAGGTGCAGTAGCATTTACAAGGCCTGTTATAACTATAGTGACGTATTTACCAGGTGCAAGAGTACCGAGACTCAAGGAACCCAACCAAGAACCCATATCAGCACCATCTAAAGTGTAGGTCGCACCACTGATCCATGGATCCAATGCATCTGTCACAGTAACGTTTTGAGCATCAGAAGGTCCATTGTTACCAACCACAATGTTGTAGGTAATATTGCTACCAGCAGTCAGATTATCAGGAGCAGTCTTCTGGACATAAACATCAGCTAAGGTAGAGACCAATGTCCAAGTATGGGCATAGTTGTTTTCCTGATTTGGATCGTTACTTGAGAAAACAGTTGCATCGTTGTACAACCAAGGCCCAGCTGGTTGTGATGGATTTACCTGACCCCAAATTTTCACCAGAACAGAAGTTTGTGCCGGTAACACATCCCAAACGTGGGAACCATCGTAGGCACCATTCCAAGAACCCATATCCACTCCATCAATCGAGTACTGTGGATTAATGAGTTTACCAGTCACATTATCTACCAATGTAACGTTGTATGCGTTATTATCACTGTTCGTGTTGGTGACGGTTATATTATATGTAATGTTCTCACCAGCAACCACAGTATCCGGTGCAGTCTTGGTAATATTTACGTCTACACCTTCCTGTGCAGCGACGGCGCCAACAGCGCATATTACGAACAATAACATCAGCAATAAAAACGCGGGACGCCTATACTTCCCATACACAATTTCACCCCCCCATTTTTATAAAATTGTGACATTTGTCACCTTGATATATAAAAAAATTTCTTTAAATGTGACTATAGTCACTATTATGAAAAGATTACAATAAATAGTTTTTGAATTAAAAGCACAACCAGAGTATTTATATAGTAAAAATATTCCCGAAAAAGGCCAGATTAAATAATAATATAAATTAATTTAATAAAAGAAGGGGATTTTGCCATTCCAAAGCATAAAAAAAATCATTGATGCAACCACCATACCCAACGGATGCATTAGAAACAAGTTTAAAAAAAAATAGGGGTTGAGATTGAATTAGTTTAAAAAAATAAGAATTTAGGATGGTTATCCATCTAAACCCTTACTTTAACTGTTTTATAAACCTTCACGTATCGAACTACTTTTTTGTATTTAACGTGCTTACGATGATTTTTGTAGTAGTAAACCTTCTTCTTGGTCACCACTTTTTTGGTGTACAGATACTTCTTAACGTACTTGTACTTCACAACAGCAGATGCTGTTGCACCCTTTGTACTCTGATACCATTTTTCTGCTGCAGCATCATTGTAAGAAGTTGTTTGAGCAACACTTGGGAATGTTCCTGCCCAGTTACCTACAAATGCAGCATGTCCATTGGTGTTATGCCATACTTGAACACCCTTGTAGGTTGTTGGCTGCTTGATTACCTCGTAGTTTTTACTGTTGGCATCAGCAAAGTTTTTAGCTCCTCCAAGGAAGTCTGTGACTATCTCACCACCACTCCATGAGGTTGCATAGTAATTCGCATTTGGGAACATCCGTGAAAAGTCGTAGATTGTCTGAGTTGGATTTGCAACCCTGGTACCTTGTACGTCACCCACTGAGAAACATGTGTGTAATAACATTACAGGAATACCTTTTTTGTAAGGAGGCGTAAATGTTTTACCGTGCCATCCTTCACGCATCTGGTTTCCAACACCCCATATGTAATCATTTGAACCGTACAGGGCGTATGGTCCTGTTGATGTTCCACCTTTCATGTTGTAATGTCCGGTTATGTACGCACCGTGACCAACGTATATTATGGCATCTGCATTGTACATCCCCTTCATTATATTTTTAGTGGTTGCACTGCTTCCAATAAGACTTACAACATTGTAACCTTTACTTTTAAGTTGAGAGGTTATTGCCACAGCTTCATTGTGCATATAAGGCGTATCACCTCTTGCATCACCCACCACTAGAATGTGGGCCTCTGAACTCGGCATTGAAACAAATAATATAGTTGTGAATATCATCACCATTCCAAATGCCATTAAATTTTTTTTAATACTAGTTTGGGACAATCTTAACATCCCTCCCTTAAGTTTTGTATATCTTGCTGAGTTTTCACAGTGCCATAAAGCTTAATAACTAATTGGGTGCATATATTCACACAATTAATATTAGGGGCGGTGTTCAATGGAAACTGAACAAAAAGTAAGGGATCTAATTATTGAAACACTTGAAAAAAAGGAACTGTCAAAAAAACAAATTTTAAACGAAGTCAGTGCCAGAACTAACCGGGAAATATCCAGCAAAGCTTTAAATGAAAACATTATGCACCTACTGAGAGAGGAAAAAGTAGAGATCGTGGGTTACGATTTTAATATCTACGAAGGAAAAAAGCGTATTCAGTCCATAAGGTCAGATGGAGTTGTATTCAGTCTGGTGAAACGGGACATTATAAATATGAACCTTTTACTGAAAAAATTTGGAAGCGATATTCCAGAAGACTCCATGGAAGCTTGTTATCAAATAAAAAGGGCTATGAATCAAAAACTTCAAACCATGAACGATCCTAACCTTAATTTAAACAGGTTTTTCAACAAAACTTACCTGTTCCTCAACAGTCAGGATGAAGTTCATAGAAGAAAGTTAATAAGCAAACTTGCATTCGTTCTAAGTAATGAGGAAGGTTCAGATGAGATGTTTAAACAGATGCTCCATCTTATCATGTCCTAAAAAAAATAGAGAGGATATTTAAGAAAATTTAAAACTTGAATTCATGCAGATTTATCTTAAAATTATTTTAATTAATATTGAAATCATTTTTTTAAAATCTCTTTTGAACTAGATTATTTTTTAAATCTCTTTTGAACTTTTTCATCACGAAGTTCCCTTAAAGCATCTGAAGCTATCCATTTAGCACTTCCCTCAGGAATTTTCTTTATCTCAAGGGCATTTTCTATGGCTTTCTTATTAAGTGACCGGTTTCTTTTCCCAACTTGGCGTAAAGCCCAGTTAACTGCCTTTTTAACGTAGTTTCTATCATCAAGGGATCCTCTCATTATGTGGGGGAAAAATTTCTCAAATTCATCATCAGGGGTTTTCTTATCACTCACTGCAAGGCGTGCCATGAGCGCAAATCCTGCTCTTTTAACAAATTCTTCATCACGAAAGCTCCACTCAACTGCCTTTTCGTAGGCAATCGGCATCTTTTCAAAGAGGTTCATACAGCATTGATCACATATCTCCCAGTAATCAAAATCTGTTACCCATTTCTCCATCTGTTCTTCTGTAACCAAATCCTTGTCTTCGATCATGCATGCAAGTATTCTGGTTTCCCGGGTGTCTGATTCCCAGAGACGCAATGCAAGTTCATGATCTTTACCTATTTCCCTTGCAAGTTCTCGAAGATGGGGTATTCTAATCCCATAGGTCTTCTTTGGTGTGATTCCAACCCTGGACATGTGCTCAGCTGATTTGGTTGGAACCTTCTGTGACAGTACCACAAATCTTTCCAAAACTTCTTCGTAATTCATTTTAAACCCTGAAATTTTAATTTTTATTTGGTTGATATTAGTTGTAGTTCTTTATGACTCTATTTAAAAATGAATCCACTGAAACTCCATGGTCCCTACACTTAATTCAAATGAATGGGAATTGCATAGCTCAATTCTGATGGTTTTTTTATCATGTGCCTTAAATCATTAGGAAACCAACGTAAAACTCTTAAAAAATTAGTATGAAAAATTTAAATAATTTATAGTACCATATTATTTTGTTATGACAAAAGATTCAAAAATTCAAAATTTTGGATTGTTGGCATTGCTTTTTATTTTTTTACTGGCATCAATTTCAATGGTTAGTGCCCACCAACCCCGCTTGGAGGTTGGACAAAATGTATCCTATCAAAACCCAATAATGGTACAGAACCCAGAGATATCACAGGCATTCTACGGGAAACTCAATGGAAGTCCCAATTACTACAAGATAATTTCAGACAAACCATTCAAACTGTACATAAACCTCCTTGTACCTGCAAGTCCAGGTATAACTGCGAACTTTGTTTCCGCGGAGGTTCTCAATTCAAGTGGAGAAAGTATACTGCTTATAAACGGAACAGATGCCCAGTGGGAACCTTACTTCGAAGAGTTTGGTGGAGATAGCTACCTGAAGGGGCCAGAGACAACTAGAAACCTATCTGCTGGAACCTACTACGTTAAGGTGTTCAATTCAAACAACCAGGGAAAATATGCCATAGCAATTGGGGACATAGAATCATTCCCTGTTGATGAATCCCTGAAGGCTATTGTAACCATACCCCTGCTCAAGGAATTTTTCTTTGCAAAACCTGTTACAACACTATTTCTGGAATTTTTAGGGATAACAATGGCACTCGGATCACTCATTGTGCTTCTGACAATGCTCATGAAGTCCAGAAAATCAGAGGAACTAACGGAGTTAACAGTGAAGGCAAGCGGAGTTCTCAAACCCTTGATTTGGTTGGGAATAACTCTGACAACAGCTGTATGGATTTATGTGATGTACAAAAATCCATTGAACATAATGGGGCTTGTTAACAGCATGCTTTTGGTCGTTCTCATAATTATCAGCTGGTACGTTGGTTCAAAAACTTCTAAAATGGAATTTAGAAAAATACCATGGATAAGTGCCATGATCACGGTTCTCCTGTGGATGGTATTCGCTTTTGTAGCCGTTGTTGTTATCTAAAACGAAGGTGTATCCATGGATGGATTACATAAAGTATTGGTGGAATCCCATGTCCACCACCTTATTCAATCCTTTTTTTGAAAATTTAATGCACAAAAAAGAATAAAGGGAAGTTCCCTTAACACACAATGGTGAAAGCGTGAACATATTTACTAGCATTGCACTTGTATTCATAAGCGGAGTCATAGAATTATGGCTTGCTGTATCAATGGGTATTGCACTTAAGTTAAACCCCCTTTTGATCCTTGCAGTATCAGCTTCCAGCTCAATTTCAGCTGTTTTGATCGTAGCGTTTTTAGGGGATTCACTCAGAAGCAAATTTATTAAATGGAGATATGGGGAAAATAAGAAGTTTGAAAGGAGCCGAATTCATAAGGTCTGGATTAAATATGGTGTGATAGGTTTAGGATTGTTATCACCACTTCTTTTTGGTGCTCCGTTGGGAACTGCAGTAGGTATTACCTTTGGGGCTAGAAAAGACCATTTAATATTATGGATGTCCATTGGGATAATTATATGGAGTGCAGGACTGACTGCGGCCGGTATAATGGGTTTAATGAGTTTTGAAGGATTTTTAAATTGATTTGATACCTATTAATCCATAATACCTATTTTTATAGTTTTAAAGCATCTAAATGCATGTGAAAATAGTTTTTTAGAAAAAAGGAAATGTAAGGCCTTAAATCAGTTCATTTAATAGTTTAAGCATGAAAAGGGTTAATATGGAAGTTGATCGAAACCTTTAATAGTACAATAATCTAATTGTAGTTTTAAGAGAACTTAATATAACCTAATTAGGCTTATGAAAGACAGAATTTTTATGTTAATTTTAAAATAAGATTAATATGTCACGATAAACGTTTTAAAACGGTGTTTTAGAAGGTGTTGTAGTTGGAAAAGATAAAAATAGCGATAATTGGTATTGGTAATTGTGCAAGCTCCCTTATACAGGGAATACACTATTACAAATACAAGGATCCCCAAGAAGTCATCGGTCTGATGCATTGGGATATAGGTGGTTACACACCATCAGATATAGAGGTGGTTGCTGCCTTTGACATCGACAAGAGGAAGGTTGGAAAGGATGTGAGCGAAGCCATATTCGAAAAACCTAACTGTACCACAGTATTCTGCGAAGATATACCTGAAAGTGGTGTTGAAGTATCAATGGGATGTGTCCTTGATGGTGTAGCACCGCACATGGCCGAATTTAAGGATGATAATACATTCATAGTTTCGGATGAAGCAGAAAAAGAAAAAAATGAAATAATCAAGATCTTAAAGGAAAGTGGGGCAGAAATACTTCTTAACTACCTTCCAGTTGGTTCTGAAGAAGCAACAAGGTTCTATGCCCAGTGTGCACTTGAAGCAGGTGTTGCATTCATTAACAACATGCCTGTTTTCATAGTGAGCAATCCTGAATGGGATGCAAAGTTCAGGGAAAGGGGAATACCAATTGTGGGTGATGATATAAAGGCACAGATCGGTGCAACCATAACCCACAGAACACTGGCAAACCTGTTCCGTGAGAGGGGTGTGAAACTCGAGAGAACCTACCAACTTAACACAGGCGGAAACACTGATTTTCTGAACATGCTCAACAGAAACAGGTTAGATTCTAAAAAAGAATCCAAAACTGAGGCTGTTCAATCTGTTCTTGCTGAAAGGCTTGAACCTGAAAACATTCACATAGGCCCATCAGACTACGTTACCTGGCAGCAGGACAACAAGCTCTGCTTCCTCAGGATGGAGGGAAAAACCTTTGGTGATGTTCCAATGAACATAGAACTTCGATTGAGTGTTGAAGATTCACCAAACTCTGCAGGTTGCGTTATCGATGCTATAAGGTGCTGTAAACTGGCTCTTGAACGTGGAGTGGGTGGATATCTAACCTCAATTTCAGCCTACACAATGAAACATCCTCCAGAACAGTTCAAGGATGAAAAAGCTCATGAAATGGTTGAAGAGTTCATAGCTGGGAAAAGGGAAAGGTAAATCCCCTTTTTACATTTGAAACTTTTTTTTTATTAAAAAAGAAAGAATTTTATTAGTTTTTTTATTAATCCTTAAGTTATTAATTCATAATATTTCCGGAACTTCTTATCGACTTTTTTATGCTTTTAATTTATTTAGAACTTTCATTTTAAATTCGTCCTAAAAAAAATGTTTCTTCGTACAATTCATTGCAGATGAAAAAATGGGATGGAAAAAATAAAAAATAGGATGCTGAATCATCTTTATCAGCACATACTGATTTTTAAAGAGCAAACTCATTTTTAAAGACCAAACTCCCCTGTTGCAATCCAATCTGCCTTTATTAATGTCCACCAGTCTACTGCCAGTCCCTTCAGCACGTAATCGTAGGGTAACCATCCGTAACCTTTATCACCCCAACCCTTTCCCCATGAGTTTCTGATAAGTAGGGCTCCTTTAGTGGTGTTTCCACAGTTGGGATTTTTGATCACAACACTGTCATCGTATCCCACTGCCACTATTGCATGGCCACCTGCAACCTTTTCTCCGCTGCAGGGATAGGGTATATTTCCAGCTTCTGCATGGTATATGGAGTCGTAAACTGTGAACCCGAACATGGATGGTAAACCCGCCACCAAATTTGTTTTTATTCTATCTAAAAGTATATCTACAGGTGTTGATGGCGGATCAAGCCGAAGATACTGGATTGCCTTGTAGTTTTCCGCAAATGCATAGCAGAATGCATCTGGAACTGCATCAAAGTCTGGTTTTTTATCTGTGTAGGGCCAGTACTTCTCTGGTGGCACACCAAAAAGAACCAGTGCAGCCATGGTTGTTCTGAGGTAGGATCCAGTATCCCCAGTTAGTCCTGCCAACTGTCGAGAATTTTTGTAAAGAAAGAGCCTTGATGCATCTATATAACTTCCAAAAGCCCTGCGTTCGAAGTATTCAAGTAGTCCGGCCCCTGCATTTGCAGTGCAGGATCCCAAACTTTTCTGATCCTCCACAGGAGAGCACCATTCCCTAAGATCCACTGCAGCGGGAATTTCAGTCACAGGTTCTTTAATGCCTAACTCAACCACCATATCCACTATTCCTTCATTCTTCTTTTTTTCAATGTTAAGTGTCAGATCCCTTCTATCAGGAAGATCTGGAAACCATCCCATTCCCTTTTCAAATATTTCATCCATTTTGTACCTCCTCTATTTTTTTGATTTGGATGAACATGCCAAAGAAGAAAATGAATTTGAAGTGTTAAAAAAGAATTAAAATCGATTTAATGGACAAAAATATGAAAATTATCCATTACATCTCTTTATAATCTTCATCTTTGAATTTAATCTTCATTTTAAATTCCTTTGATTAAATAGTCCCGTAGTTGCAGTAATAGTTTCAGAACATCTGAAGCATGGCAACGGGATCAGTTAGTAATAATCAGTTGAGAAAAGTACTTACTTTTTTCTAAAATGAGTTCAATGCATACGTATTAATAATAAAATTGGTTGAAATGGTGTGTTGCACACCACTCATTCAACACTAGTTTTTCGAATTTTAACCATTGTTTCATAGTAGGGAGTCCCATTTCCAGCATCACTCATTATATCCACGGTTAAAACGTTGATGTTCTTCCCATACTTCATCCAGCCACCCATCTGTACTTTAACTGTATCAATCCTTGCATCTGGATCCCCTCGAATAGTAACCTTCAACTCTCCAAATGGAGACTCAAGGACTGCAGTTTCCCCATCATGCATTCCAAGTTCGTTGAGTATTTTGGGTGAAACTTCAGCATCAATTAGCCCAGTGTCCATTTCACTTTCTGGAACAACTGAACGAACCCATTTTTCAGGGGACGAAGAGATGAGATGGAGGTTGTAACCATCATCAAAACCATTGATTTTTCCTTCGTAGTCTGAAAAATCATTAAATCCATCTGTGAATTCAGTTATGAATTCAAATTTTCCAGAGGCTGTGAAAAACTTTCCATCTGAGTAGGGTATGTAATCTTCGGGCACCATTTTCACGGGGCCTGCCTTGAGATCATCCCATTCTACTCCCTGATCAAGAACTGTTGACACTATTTTTTGCAGCCAGTACTCAGGTTTTCCCCCCATTTTCTCTCCGAATCCCATTTTATCTGCAAGTTTCTGGAATACCTCAAGCTCAGACTTTGCCTCACCTTCAGGATTTGTTACAGGATTTATGGAAGATATCCAGTTGTGCCCGTAACTTCCAACCAGGTCTTCCTCTTCAAGAAAGGTTGTTGCAGGTAAAAACAGATCAGCAACATCTGCTGTGTCGTTGAGGAAATGATCCATCAACACAACATGATCAACAGCTTCAAATGCCTTTTTGACCTTATTAGAGTTTGGATTCAAGTTGACAGGGTTTCCGGATGTTATGAAGGCCATTTTTATTGGTGGATGGTCTGCCTTGAGAATTGCCTCACCAATCGTAGGCATTGGAAGTTTTCTACCAATTTCGGGCCTTTCCAGGGCATAGGAATCATTAAAAAATCCGAACTCCTCAAATCCCTGACTCACACCTCCACCTGAAATTCCAATGTTTCCTGTTATGGCTGCAATGGCATCCAAAAATCTGAATATGATGTGTCCTGATATGTACCTGTGAAGGCCCCAGCCTGTGACTATGCTGGAGGGTTTATTTTGAGAGTAGGTAACTGCAAGTTCCGTGATGGTTTCAATGGACACATCACATTTAACTGACAGTTCCTTCATGGAAAAGCCCTGAATTATCTGGAGATATTTCTCGAAGTTTCTGGTGCTCTCATTTATAAACTCTTTATCTGTAAGATCCTTATCCAGAATTATCTTGGAAACTGCAACTGCAAGGTAAGAATCTGTTCCAGGTTCTGGCTGAATGAAAAGATCTGCATGTACTGCAGTTTTTGTTTTAATCGGGTCAACAACAACCAGTTTTGTACCGTTTCTCTGGGCTTTCCTGAGTATCCTCCAGAGATGGATGTCTGTAACTGCTGGATTTCTTCCCCAGATCAGCACGGTTTTACTGTTAATGTGGTCTAAATGATCGTGGGATATTCTCATGCCCAAATCCATTTCCTGACCTGCCTGACCTATTCCACCACACACAGTTCCATAGAGGGTTGAAACTCCCCCAAGTAAATTGAAAAATCGCCTATTAAGTATTTTAAGGGCAGTTCTTGATCCAAATCCCTGGTAGTAAAGTACTGAGTTCTTTCCATGAGATTTTATTGTATCCCCAAGTTTGGACACCATGATATCAAAGGCTTCATCCCAGCTTATTCTTTTCCAATCCCCATCTTCACGTTTAAGTGGATGTAGAACTCTTTTATGGCTGTAATGAACATTTTCAAGGTATTTTGCAGTATTGGGGCAGAGAAATCCGTCGGTAATATCATGATCTGGATTTCCCTTGAGTTTGACTATTTTTCCATCCCGAACCGTAGCGATTATGCTGCATCCACCTGGACAGTCCCTTGTGCATGCAGTTAAAATTTTTTTCAAGATATATGCACCCTTTAAATCTTAGAATTATATTTATCATCTGTATATTTTATAATATACAATTACAGGAGTAGCTGGTTGTTTTTAACAAAGTTCAGTTGAAACATTCTACTTCATTGTGATTTTTAAGTTTTATAAATTGTACATGATTTTCATCGAGATAACAATTAAGAAAAAATAAAAGGTTAAAAATAAATTAAAGAAAGTTTTTTAAGGCACCTTCAATCAAGCCAGAGGATTCTAATACTGTGACACCTCTATCTTCAATGTTTGATCTGGGGTCTGGACCAATTTTAGCACACAAAATCATGTCACAATCCCCCAACAGATCACAGACAGATTTCCAGCGATCTGAATGTTCTTTAATGGTGATGTTTGGTTTTTCCCGGAGTTCAAGAAATTTTACTTTATCGCTTTGAATTTCAAAAATCAGGAAATGATCACAGGCTGAAAAGTGCAGATCCACATTTTTACCATCACTTGAAGCCACTGCAATCTTCATTCTGATCCTTCCTCCCTTAATGGGACATCACACTTCCCTGCAGAATCATCGTAGTATTTCTCTATGATAGTGTTGGTAAATAGATCCACAAGATGTGTACCTGCCCTGTATCCTAAAATTGGCATTCTTTGAGCACCTAAACGATCGTAGATAGGGAACCCCAATCTTACAAGTGGAATATTTTCTTCTTTAGCTATTCTTGCACCGTAAGAATTTCCAATGAGCAGGTCAGTATCTACACCTTTGATATGCTCATGAAGGTCGTACAAGTCTCCACCTGAAAGCACGATTGGATCATTACCATTTTCATCGGATATCCTTCTAACATCATCAATGAACCTTTGGCTTGAAACTCCGGTACATATTACAGATGGAACCATTCCAAGTTCCGACACGAATTGAGTCATTCCAGCAACGAAGTCTGGATCACCATAAATCGCAACCTTTCTGTCATAGTTGTAGGAATGTGCATCCACAATAGCATCTATAAGTCTTCCACGATCTCTTTCAAGCTTTTTTGAAGTTTTTAGTCCCAGAATGTTTGTTAAGGATTCGATGAATTCATCTGTATTTTTAAGGCCTACTGGCATTGGTCCTGAAAATGAGGGAACCCCATATTTTTTATCCAGAAAACTGGCCCCAGAATCTGCATGTTTGCAAAGGGATATTGTGCCCTTAGAATTTGCAGAATCTTTAATATCATCCAAAATTGTTCCAGCACATGGTAAAAATGATACATCCCCAGTAATTGGTGCATTAAGTGATTCTGAAGTATCAGTGAGGATTATACTTCCACATTTAATGGTTTCAAGTATAACTTTAACTTCTTCTACATCTGCAGGAGATATCGTGCCGGTTACAATATTTATTTTACCATTATCCCCATTTTCATTGGATTTTTGGGTTAAATTTTCAAGCAGTGCTTTTATTGTTCTGTCGTAGCCTTCAACATGACTTCCTGCATAGCTTGGAGTTGAAACTGGAATTATGGGAATGATATCTTCAGCTTCAAGATAGGATTCTGTGAACTTCTTTATTATACTGGGCATATCATCTCCAATTGTTTCTGTAAGACAACTTGAAGTCACACCTATCAAACTCGGTTCATATTCTTGATATATCGTTTTAAGAGCTTTTAAAAGGTTTGCTTCTCCTCCGTAGACAACTGTTCCTTCACTCATTGATGTTGAAGCCACATTTATGGGTTCACGGTAGTGACGGCACAGCTGAAACCTCATATACGTACTGCACCCCTGAGAACCATGAATTAAGGGCATTGCACCCTTAACTCCTAGAAGTGCCTGTACAGCACCCATTGGCTGACAGAACCTGCAGGGGTTTATAACTGCAAAATTTTTATGACCAACGTGTACTTCTTGATTTTCTTTAATCACCTTCAATTCTCCTTTAATCCTTGTTTTATACCTAAATTGGTGATTCTAACTGAATTTCATATTTTCAAGTTATTATTCAATTTATTATTCCTCAAAGGCCTTTGGAACCAAATTCCAAACTGGGCTGGATACCGACCTATCAACTTCCCTGGCAAAGTTTATGAAACCTTGAAAACCTGCAAAGGATGTTATCCTATCATGATTAAAGTCACAGAAGGGTATTCCAATCTTTAAGGCCATGTATTTCTCTTTTGCACCTGAAACAACTAAATCAGGTTTATATTTTTTCAGAAGCCTTGCTAGTTCCATTGAACCTGCATCATCCACAACAAGGGTTCCATCCTTAACAGCATCCTGTATTCTCTGGTAGTCCTCAGGAAGACCATTTTGTGTTCCAGTCATTATAACATTCATTCCAAGTTCTTCAAATGACCTTATAAGGGACCAAGCCTTGTTTCCCCCAACGTAAACTGCTACACGTTTACCTTCCAACCTTTTCCTGTAACCCATAATTTTAGAGCGTAAAACTTTCACATCACCCCCTATGAGTTCTTCAGTCTTCTTCATCATCTTTTCATCAGCAAAGAACTCTGCAACTGCCCTTAATGATTCTGATGTTTCTTCAATTCCAAAGAAGTTGACCTTTATTGAGGGTATGCCATAACTCTTTTCCATCTCATGTGCAAGGTAGTTCGAGGATTTTTGGCATTGAACAACGTTCAAATCCGCGTTGTAAGCTTTGACTATTTGAGCAACCCTTGAATCACCAGTTACTGAACAGTTGATTTCCACCCCAATCCTTTCAAAGAGTGATTTTATAGCCCATAAATCCCCTGCAACGTTGAATTCACCGATTATATTTATTTTGTATCGGGAATTTTCATTCTTAATTTGATTCTGATCATTTTCTGAGTCTGTCCCTATCACATAATCCAGAAGGGCATCACATGCGATTCTGTGGCCCAATGATTTATTGAAACTTCTAAAACCTTCAGATTGAACTGGTACAACCCTACATTTCGTTATTTCCTGGGCCTTTTTGCACACACTTTTCAGATCATCCCCTATCAGTCCAACAACACATGTAGAATATACGAATATTGCTGCAGGATTGTAAAGTTTGTTTAATTCAATTATAGTTTCGAATAATTTATTTTCTCCCCCAAATACTATGTCTTTCTCTTTTAAATCCGTTGAAAAACCTGTTTTGTAAAGATCATCCCCCGAGGTCCTGCTGCCCCGTATATCCCATGTACATGAAGCACAACCCACAGGACCGTGTACCAAATGTATTGCATCGGTTATTGGCATTAAAACTACTCTGGCCCCCCCATAAACACAGGAACGCTGGGTGACAGCACCGGGTATTGATGATTCATTACAGGAAGGGATTGAATCCTGACTTTTTATGCACATGTGACGTTTACGAGACTTCAACGTTTTCAGAATAGATTCAGGAATTTCTGGCATTATTATCTCACTATCTGCTGAGTTACTCCCTGATTTTCTATCTTCTACTTCCACATCTGCATTGCTGTCCATATTTAATACCAATTTTAGCCTCCTTTAACCAATAAAATTTAAATGTAGTCCACGACCATTATAAAATCATTTAAAAACTATTTATTAATGAAATACCCAGTTTTTAAATATTATTTTAATATTTAAACCATTTTAACTGTTATTCTAAAAAAGATTTGGATATTGTTCGGGATTTGCTCCAAAACATCTGAAGTATTGGTTACAGTACCCAAAATATCCAAATTAAATCCATTATTTTAATAAATGATTTTTTTTAATCCTGTTTTTTACTGCTGGAGCTTCCAGTGGGTTTCATCGTAATATTTTTCCATGACTGTGTTGGTTATCCTGTCAAGGAGATTTATACCCCCGTTGTATCCCACAATTGGTACTCTGTGATATCCTGCACGGTCGTAAACTGGGAATCCAACCCTAACAAGTGGAATTCCAAGATCTTTTGCTATCACTCTTCCATCGGAATGTCCTATCACCAGATCAACAGGTTCTTCCTTGAGACGTACTTCCAATGCCCTTAAATCCTGTCCTGGGAGAACATCAATAGGACCATCAGATTCCTTGGATACCTTTTTCATATCCTCAACAAACTCAGGATTCTCTGTTCCTGTACATGCAACTGCAGGTATCATTCCCAGTTCACATACAAATCTTGCTATACTGCTTACCATTGCAGGATCTCCATAAATCGCAACACTGCGACCGAAGAGGTATCTGGATGCTAGATCTGCCATTGAATCTACAAGCAAACCCCTTTCATCCAGAAGTTCATCTGTAACTTCCACATCGGTTAGTTTCACCATGTTCCTCACAAAATCGTCGGTGTTCTGGAGTCCAATGGGTAACTGTCCAATGACTGCAGGTACATCGTACTTCTTCTCAAGATCCAGAGCTGCAGAACCGGCATAGTTACACAAGGCAATTGTTCCCAGGCTGTTTGAAGATTTAGAGATGTCTTCAACTGGTGTGCCCCCCTTCGGGTAGTAAGGCTTCATTTGAGTTGCAGAAGGCCTTAATGGTGAGTCGAATGGGTCTGATGTGTCTGTGAGCATTATACCCTCAGAACCCATTAAAGACATCATGTGTTTTATTTCACGTATGTCACCAGGGTTGACTATTCCCGGGATTATATTAACTTTCCCATTGGATTCCCCAGGATCCTCTGCAAGGGTTGAAACCATTGCTTTAACAGCATTGTCATATCCTTTGAAGTGGTTTTCAACGAAACTTGGAGTGCTTATGTGAATTAATTTAATTTTTTCAGCCTTTTCTTTACCCATCTTATCTATCATTTCTTCACGGGCAACTTTTATGAACCCCTCAACATCATCTCCAATAATTTCACATGAACAGGTTGTTACGATACCCATAAGATCTGGTTTGAATCTTAATGCAAGATTTCCTATACCCGATATAAGATTTTTACGCCCTCCAAATACAGCCGCATCCTCGTGAAGGGATGTGACAGCTATTTCAGACGGTTCACGGAAGTGTCTTGAAAATCCGTACCGCACAAATGTTGAACAACCCTGAGATCCATGAACTAATGGAAGTCCCCTTTGAACCCCTGCAACTGCAAACATAGCTCCTAAAGGTTGGCATGTCACAAGAGGGTTTATGATAGCATTTCTATTCTTCTCAACGATGTTTATACCGCATGCAGTCATGTTTTCAGATTTTGCACCTTCTACTTTAACACTCATTTTCCTACCTCCCCTTCAGCCATTTCCCCATGTGAAATCTCTTCTTTGATATCTTCATTGGTACTTCCTTCAGTTTCGTATTCAAATTCCAGCATATTCCAAACTGGATTGTATATGGCAGCATATATATCCTTTGTAAGGTTTAAGAAGCCTTCAAATCCTATATAAGGACCATTTTCGTAGGAATGGATGAGAACACATGGTACGCCCATTTTGTGGGCTAAATACTTTTCTTTTACACCGGAAAGCATGAGATCTGGCTTGCATTTTTCTATTATTTCTTCCATTTCCAGGGAGTTTGGGTCGTCAAATATTATGGTTCCTTCATCCACACGCTCTTTGATCTTTCCGTATCCATCTTCGTGTTCAAACATGGTAGATACTGCAATTACCTCCATTCCAAGCTCCTCTTGAAGAGGCCTTGGGAAGTGCCAGTTTTTTGGACCTCCTGAAAAAACCCAGACCTTTTTGCCCTTGAGTTTTTCACGGTAGAAATCTAGTTGAGGTCTTATTTCTTTCATTCTGCTTTCTATAACCTCTTCTGCTTTATCCTCCAATCCAAAATATTTTCCAACCGCCCTTAAGTTCTCTGCACAGTACCTTGGCCCAAAGAAGTCCACTTTCATGTAGGGCACTCCATATTTTTCCTCTATGAGATCTGCTATGTAGGTTGCAGAACGCTGACACCTGACAAGGCTGAGTTTGGCCCTGTGCATCCAGCATATCTCATCATGGGTTGAATCACCTGAGAATGATGATAATATCCTTATTCCCATCTCATCGAAGTAGGATTTAATGATCCAAAGATCCCCATCTATGTTGTACTCCCCTATAAGGTTGACATCGTAGGGTGTTGTTTCCAATGGTTCTTTGGTACCTACAAGACAGTCAAACAAGGTATGGTTTGCAACGTGGTGTCCTTTAGACTGTGTTGGACCTGAAAAACCAGGGGCGTTAAATGCTACAACATCTTTACCCAGTTCTTCAGAGAGTTCTTTGGCCACTGCATCCATGTCGTCACCTATCAGACCAACAGTACATGTTGAATATGTGTATATTGCATTGGCTTCTGGGAATTCCTTTGCAGTTTCAAGGATGGTTTGTCGTAGTTTTTTCATCCCTCCAAAAACCACGTCTGATTCCTTGAGGTTAGTTCCAACGATGTATTTGAGGTTGAAATTTTCTATTGGAAATTTACTTCCATCAGGCATGTCCGGACTGGTTGGATACCTCTTACTTCCATATCCATAAGCTGTGCAACCCACAGGTGAGTGGACAACATGTGCAACATCCTTTATGGCTCCAGTTATAACACCTTTAACACCTGCAAATGCACAACCCCTCTCAGTCATACATCCTGGAACTGTCTTGGTATTGCAGGCAGGAATATCTTCCGTGGGATCTGCTTTATCCTTAACATAAGTGTGTTTTTTTCTTTCGGGAATATCCTTATCCACATCAAAAAGTTTGTAAGGCATTATAATTCTCCTTTATTCTTTAAATTTCTTTAATAAATGCTTCATTTATTTCAATTGGCTTATTTTAATCTGATCTTAGTTAAAAACATTCAAAGAACTTAAAAGTTCTTTAAAGGTCCTATTCAAGGCCCCATATAGTTCATTAATTCAAGTTTAAGTTGTGAGTTGAATTGTATTTGAAATTGGATGGTGTGGATGAATGGGGTGAACTAGTTGGAAGGTTTAAACTCCCATTTCAAATGAGGGGTTATAGAAGTTTTATTGGATATTCGAAGTTCTCTGAACATTTCAATTTTCAAATTATAATATTTTGGTTTAATCTATCGCTCTTTCTCCTCTTTCATCAGTTCTAACTCTCACAGCATCCATTATTGGGCAGACAAAAATTTTTCCATCACCTATCTGTCCTGTGTGGTTAACCCTCATTATGACCTCAACAACGAGAGATGCATCCTCATCTGGAACAACCAGTGATATCATTCTCTTGGGTATGTAACTCATGGTTCCTTTTTCCTCTAGAAGTTGCGGCTCCTGAATATCAAAGGAAACTTCCCCTATTATGGCCTTCTGTTTTCCTCTACCCATAACCCTACGAGCAGTCATTGCAGGGAATCCTAGGGTATCCAGAACATTTTTGGTCTGAGCCATTTTTTTAGGGCGTATTATGGCAATTATCTCTTTCATTTATGCACCCCCTTAATTTTATAGATTATAATCCTTCTGATCTTGTTCTTACTGTGTAGACAGATTCAACATCACTTACAAATATTTTTCCATCACCAAAATTCCCTGTAAATGCAGATTCGTTGATTTTTTCTATTATTTCAGGTATTCCCTCATCTTCTGCAACCAGCATGAGCATCACCTTGGGAAGTTCATCGTAGTAGATCTTATCCAACTGGATACCCCTCTGTTTTCCACGTCCAATTACATCCATTTTGGTGAGAGCAACATATCCGGACTCTGCAAGGGTTTCTACAACTTCTTCTATTTTATCTGGCCTCAATATTGCGCGTACCATCTTCATTTTTTTAATCTCCTAATCCAAATTAATTTAAAAAATTAAAGGGTTTTTAATCCATTAAACCGTACTGAACAACCATTTCTTCAAGCTCATCCATGGACATTGGTTTTGGGATGACGAATTTTTCGTTGTTAATGATTTTACCTGCAAGGGCTTCATACTCATGGGCCTGGTTACAGTCTGGTTCAAAATCTACCACTGTTTTTTTGTTGAACTCTGCTTTCTGGACTATGTTGTCCCTTGGAACGAAGTGGATCATCTGGGTTCCTATTTTTTTACAGAATTCTTCAAGGAGTTCCCTTTCTCCATCAACGTTTCTGCTGTTACAGATTATTCCTCCAAGTCTCACACCACTCTGATTAGCGTATTTCACCATACCTTTACACAGGTTGTTTGCTGCGTAGAGTGCCATCATCTCTCCAGATGCCACAACGTAGATCTCTTCAGCTTTGCCGTCCCTGATAGGCATTGCAAATCCACCGCACACAACATCCCCAAGTACATCGAAGAAAACAAAGTCATTGTCTTCGTAGATCTTCTGTTGTTCCATGATGGTGATTGCGGTAATTACACCACGACCTGCACATCCAACACCAGGTTCAGGACCTCCAGATTCAACACATTTTATTCCTTCAAAACCTGTTGACATGACATTGTCCAGTTCCATACAGGCTTCTTCTCCATCTTCCCTGAGGGTGTCCATCATGGTTCTCTGCATTTTTCCCCCAAGAATCATTCGTGTACTGTCTGCCTTTGGGTCGCAGCCGTGTATCATAACCCTCTGATTGTGAAAGTGTGCCATTGCTGATGCTGTATTCTGAGTGGTTGTGGACTTTCCTATTCCACCTTTTCCATAAATTGCTATTTTTCTTACCATTTAAACCTCTCTTGATTATTTTTTTAGTTAAAATCGATTTTAATAGAGTATTTATTCATAAATATCCTTTTAAACCGATTTTTTTAATCCTTAATTCAATCACTTCAGGGTTCACCTCGAAGTTTATCGGAATAAGGAAACCTACTTCCGACAACAATACATGTGCGGAAGAAGTATATAAAGTTTGTGATAGGTATTTGAAAAATGTTCAGTAATTTCAGATATAATATAAAACAAATTAGTGAAAATTAATAAAAGACTGTGATCATTAAGAGAGTTTCAATTCCATGAGAATGGATGCTTTTTAGATAAGTTTTTATCGTATGCAAACCCCACTATATCTATCTTTTTTAAAAGGTGTTTGTGAAAGGTGTTTGAATCAAATCTTGCAGTGCCTTTGATACTGCTGGTTACTAATATCTTTATATCAATATTCATCGATCTATTAACTGATAGAAAGTCCATTTCATCAAAGTCAATATGCAGTTCAAGTATGAATTCATTGTTTACTAAAATGATTAGGATAAAAATATAATCAAGGGATACCATGAAGTTGGAGAGAAAAAATTTTAAGGGAAAATTAATACTGATTCCTGCAGTTGCAGCATTTTTATTGGCATTGATACCAACACTAACCCATAACTGGCCCTTAAGCTGGGACATATTTTACCATGTTCAGTACGCAAAAATATACTCCCAGTATGGATTTACACTGGTAGATCCGCTCTTGAATGCACCCACAGGTCAGGTCATAGGGTATCCTCCGCTTTTCCATCTGCTGCTTGCTGCCCTTGGAACAGTTCTTAAGGTTGACTACTTCCAGATAGCCAGGTTCATGCAGCCATTCATTGCAATGTCCATAGTGCTCTCTGTAAGCTACGTTGCCAAAAAGCTCTACGGAGAAATTGCGGGCATGTCCACAGGTTTTCTCCTGATTTCAAGTTACATGTTAACCCGTCTACTACTTCCAATACCTGAAAACTTAGCCCTGATATTCTTACCCCTTTCAGTTTACTTTTATTACATCTCCATAACTAAAAGAACATTAAAATACGCAGTTATATCTGGAATATTATTCATACTAGTCTGTTTAAGCCATCAAGCAGCAATATTATGTTTATTACTGGTTATAATATCATTCACCCTACTTGAAATAATATTAAGCCGTAGGATCACTGTTTTAAAGAATTTTGGTGCATTCCTCTCTGTGGGAATTATTTTAGGAATTATGGGTTTAATCATGCTTTTAATATTAAAACCAGGACTTTTAAACACTATTATGCAAAAGGGAATAGAAGCCATTGGTTTTGGAACGAAACTCTACTACAACAAAACCTTCAGTAACCTAGGATACCTGAGCCATCTTGGAGCTTTCGTTTCCTTGTTTGCACTGGTAGGGGCCATTGCAAGCATGAAATTAAGGTCTAAAAAAGGATTGTTCATGTTAACATGGATACTTGTGCTCTTCTTGTTGAGCAAAGCCTACTGGTTTGGTATAAATGTTATATCATACAGGGTCCTTGTTTACATCCTCATACCCATGACCATACTGGGAGGATTTGGTTTAAGCCATGTTTATTACCATCTTAAAGATTATAAACGATTTTCTTCACCCAGGTTCAGATCTGCATTTTTAATAGCTTTACTTGGCTTGTCAATGTTCTTTGGAGTTTTAACCGTTACAAATTCTGAGATGGGGGTTTTCTATGCTAAACCTGCATCTGGAAACTTCCAGATAGCACCTCCAACAGCATCAGAGGTTGAACTTACCAGCTGGTTCAAGGCAAATGGAAACAGAAGTGAATCAATTTTAACAACAAATCAGTATTCAGGAATGCTCGTGTCAAGCTATGCTGAAATGCCAATGCACTACAACTTCGAAAATTTCAACAGCACCACTTCAAAGTCAGTTTTCCAAAAGGAAAGTATAGGTTACATAGTGCTGGACAAGCGCCTTACAATACCCTCAGAGAATGGAACATTCTACCTGCAGAAGGAGAATTCTGAGTTCTATCCCCTCTACTACTACACTGGAAACATTTCTTCGCACTTGAGTGAGATAGTTCCAAGCTTTGCAGAGCTTGTGTATGAAAATCAGGACTTCTTGGTTTTCAAAGTTTGAATTTCAGGAAAATTTAACCCTTCTTACACATTTACTTCATTTTTTTTAATAGGTTATTTTAATAAATTTTATCATGCAAACTGATTCATAAGTGCATATAACTTTAAAATTTACTCTAAATTTATTCAAAGCACAACCTATTTTAGGACTTTATGGGAATATGATTACGGAAATATATATGGAACTTAGGACTATCTATATAGAGACAATGTAAGTAAGAATGAAAAAAGAAATCCAAACTTACTGTGAGGGTCAGAATGAAAAAGATAAAGATCATAGAAACAGCGTACCGAGATGCGCATCAGTCACTCCTTGCAACAAGGATGAGAACCAGGGATATGTTACCAATTGCCGAGAAAATGGATGAAGTTGGATTTTTCTCCCTGGAAGCTTGGGGAGGTGCAACCTTCGACAGCTGTATAAGGTACCTCAACGAGGATCCATGGGAACGCCTGGTTGAACTTAAAGAAGTCCTGAAAAAGACCCCGATACAAATGCTGCTTCGAGGCCAGAACCTCCTGGGTTACAGGCACTACCCCGATGATATAGTCAGAAAATTCGTTGAAAAATCCTATGAAAACGGTGTGGATGTTTTCAGGATATTCGACGCCCTTAACGATATAAGAAACATGGAACTTGCAATAAAAGTTGCAAAAGAACAGGGAGCCCATGTTCAGGGAACAATAAGTTACACTGTAAGTCCTTTCCACACAATAGACAAGTACGTGGAATTTGCAAAGGAATTAGAAGCATTAGAATGTGATTCAATAACCATTAAAGACATGGCAGGATTAATATCCCCACATGACACTTATAAACTTGTTAAAAGTCTTAAAGAGGAAACAGACCTCATGGTTAACCTCCACTGCCACTGTACAAGCGGTATGACTCCAATGAGTTACTATGCAGCATGTCAAGCAGGTGTGGATCTCCTGGACACTGCAATATCGCCTCTGGCATGGGGTACTTCCCAGCCCCCTACAGAGAGTATAGTTGCAGCGCTTAAAGGTACTCCTTGCGATACCGGCCTTGATCTGAAGCTTTTAAGTGAAATAAAGAAATACTTCGAGGAGATACGTAAAAAGTACAGCGGCCTCATAGACCCAATAACTGAAAGGGTTGATACAGATGTCTTGTTATACCAGATACCTGGAGGAATGCTTTCAAACCTGGTTTCACAGCTTAAAGAACAGAATGCACTTGACAGGTACGAGGATGTGCTTGAGGAGATGCCCCACGTGCGTGAGGAACTCGGCTACCCCCCACTTGTAACACCAACAAGCCAAATAGTTGGAATACAGGCAGTTATGAACGTTCTAAGCGGTGAAAGGTACAAAAACGTTTCAAAAGAAGTTAAGGATTACATCAAAGGATTCTATGGAAAACCTCCAGCCCCGGTCAATCAGAAAATTGCTGAAATGATCATTGGAGATGAAAAACCAATTGACTGCAGACCTGCAGACCTACTGGAACCTGAACTTGAAAAATTCAGGAGGGAAGGTGAAGAACTGGGCATAATCAAGAAGGAAGAAGATGTTTTAACCTATGCACTTTACCCTGCAGTTGCACCTAAATTCCTGAGGGGTGAAGCAGAGGAAGAGGAAATTCCATCCCCTGAAAAACTTGCTCCATCTGAAGCTCCTGCACTCCCAACAGAGTACAATGTTGAGGTTGACGGAGAGGTTTTCGATGTTAAGGTTGTTCCAACGGGCTACATGGAAATAGAATCCGTGGGGACCAAGGCGCCATCGGGACCTGTTGAAGGCGGAGTCACATGCAGTATGCAGGGAATGATCCTGAAGCTCAAGGTAACAGAGGGTGACAAAGTCAATGAGGGAGATGTTGTGGCAGTTCTTGAAGCCATGAAAATGGAAAACGATATTCATGCCCCTCAGTCTGGAACAGTTGAGGAAGTCTTCGTGGATGAGGGAGATACAGTCAACCCTGGAGAAGCCCTGATGGTCATAAAATGACCTTAATCTCCTTATTTTTTAACCTTCATCAATTTTGTTTATAGTTTTTAAAACTTCTTTTAAAATTATCTTATTTTTTTAGAAATAGTGACTTCTTTAAATTTTTTTTAGCTTCGAAGATTGAAAATTTGTTACCTGAAGATATAAAAAAAGAGTAAAAAAGAAAAGAATGGAATTTTGTATCTTGACTAGTTTTATTTGAATATAAAAAAATTTGAAGGCGAGAAAAGGAAATTAAAGTCCATAAATTCATTCCATGTAAAGAGTTTTATCAGGAATTCCCGATTCTTTAAATGCCCTTTTACGTCTCATACAGGATTCACAAATACCACAGTGCTCTTTTTCATCTTTGTAACATGAATAACTCATGTACATTGGTGCCCCTATCCTGTCACCAAATTCTACAATCTCCCTTTTATTCATACCAATTACCGGTGCTTCAATCATTATATCATCAAAGGATCCAATATCCAAAACCTTGTTGAATGCTTCTAAAAATTCTTTGGAGTTATCAGGGAAGGTTACAGCTTCCTCCAGGTCCCAGCCAACTATGATTATTTCAGCACCCTCGGCCTCTGCAAATGAGGTTGCAATGGCTGTAAAAACAACGTTACGTCCAGGAACCCATACCTTACGTGCTGTTTCATTACAGATTTCTTTATCATCCAGTTCATGCTCATGGAGTTCAGGTATCTCCTCACTTGATGTCAGAGCTGAACCACCTAAGTTTGCAAGCCATGGCAGTTCCAAAACCGTGTGTTTCATATCCAATTTTTCACATATGGATCTTGCAGCCTTTATCTCCCTTTCAGCACTTCTCTGACCGTAGTTGAAGGTTAAAGCGTGAATTTCATATTCATCCCTAAAACTGGACGTTGCAACTGTTGAATCCAGACCTCCTGAGAGGACTGCTATTGCCTTTTTCTTTTCTGACACCATTTGAACACCTGTGAACTTTAATAATTTGATTCTATCATCTATTGATTTTGTCTATTATATTCTGTAACTATAAAATTGGTTTTCAGTGAACGAATTTTGAATTAAATGAATTAATAATCTTGGATCATGATTTAAATTTCTTGAATGCATCTTCAGCCATTGCCATAATATCTTTAACTGGAATTCCAGTTTCAATGGAAACTTCTTTTGCATCCTCATATTCAGTTTTGCTGCTTACAATGTCCTCTCCAATCAACCCCACTTTTATCCTTATACTTTTTTTCATCCCATTTACATCCACTTCAACAGGTACTATTTCCCTTGAAACAGTGCTACGATGACTGTAGGGTAAAAATCGAACACCCAAAGTTCCTGTCTCTCTTATGATTGCCTCTGCAATTGCATCAGAATCTTCAGGCTTTGTTATTACCCTTAAAAGATGTCCGGGCCTGTTTTTCTTGGTCAGAGTGGGTATGATGGTAACGTCCCTTGCTCCCTTTTCCATCAACCTGTCAAATGTATGCCCCAGAACCTCTCCTGTAACATTGTCCAGGTTGGTTTCAAGTATGTACACCTTGTCCATTGGAACATGTGAATCACCTTTGATAATCCTTAAAACGTTTGGGATGGAGAGTTCATATTTTCCAGCACCGTAAACCACAGTTTTGTCTGTTACCATGGGATAAAATTTGCAGAACTCATCAACCATGTTAACAAGGAGGGCCGCACCTGTTGGTGTTGCAAGCTCCTGTTCAACAGGTCCGCCGAAGGTTGGAACGTTCCTCAGGATCTCAAGGGTTGCAGGTGCAGGAACACTGAGTTTACCGTGCATACTGTTTATCCTGCCACCTCCAAGGGCAACTGGCATTCCGTAAACCTTCTGTTTGTTTAATCCAAGTTTGAAAAATGAGTAAGCTGCACCCACAACATCTGCAACTGCATCTGCAGCCCCAACCTCATGGAAGTGCACTTTCTCCATGGTTGTGCCGTGAACCTTTGATTCTGCCTCTGCAAGTGTTTTAAAAACTTTTTTAACGAACCCAGTTACTTCCGGACCAACATCAGGGTGATTGATACTGTCAAAGCCCTTGAGAAGTTCCATGTAGGTTACAGGTTCCTTATCCCTGCACTTGACATCCGCGTAGGTTGCAGATATCCCTAATTTTTTAACCTGAGATATTTCAACATTCACATCACCGAAACATGAGGCATAATACTCCATAACGTTAATTAATTCCTCATGGTTCATTCCAAGGGATGCTAAAGCTCCAACCATCATGTTTCCGGATATCCCCGAGTTCTGGGGGTCTATGATAACTACCATCTTTTCACGATCACTTCGTTAAGTTTAAGAATCCTATGATAAATTTAGGACAGATCTCTATGTTTATACGCTACTATCTATGCTATTGATGTTTCTTAGTTCTTGTTGAAAATGTTAACTGATAATTTTTTTGAAAGCCTCAGCAAGCCATGAATGATATCATGGGCTGTAAAACTTTTTTTAAGGCTATGCTAATCCTGCCTTAAGTAAACTGTCCTAAAAAATTACAACCAACAATAAATCATCTGAAGAATTTTAAAATTTGAAAAAAGTTTTTAGAGTCTTCATAAAACTTACAGCATAATATTATGATTATTTATAAGGTTGTTTAGATAAATTTTAAGGCAGGTTACCTAAAAAAGATCCTTTTAAAGGAATTTAAAGGAAAGTTATTTCTAAGAGAATCTGAAAATAGAAAAAAGCTAAAAATAAACCATCAAATCATTATCTGAAAATAAATTTAAGGGGAGGTTTGTAATGGACTGGAAATCTGTGGCTGTTTTTATAATATTTACGGTGATATTTTACTTTTTAATATCCTTCCTGCTGCACTGAAACCTTTTTGAAACTTCAATTAGCTTCAAATCTTTTATTCTTTTTGTTTCTCTGGGAGGTTGACCATGTGGAAGGTGTAGTAACGGGCAAATCCACAGTCCCTGCAGCGTATCTCCATTGTGTACTCATCAACTGTTATGTCGTGGATGGTTGCATCACCGCAGTTGTAGCACTTGGCAGATTTTTCAAGTTTCCAAGCTTTAACTGTCATTTTCCACCCTCAGATTTACCTGGTACTTCAACTGTTTTCAGGGTGTAGTACCTTGCGGCACCGCAGTTGGTGCACCATATCTTGCCCTTGTTCATATTTATACGTATTCTCTGGACTGCATTTTCACCGCAGTAAAAGCAGGGCACTTCCTTCTCAAGGAACCATGTTTCAGTTCTATCTTCCTTGGTTTCGTGTTTTCCGTTGCTCACTATTATTTTGCGTATGGGTACCTCGAGTATGGTGTACTTCTCTCCATCAAGGGCTTCCTCAACAGATTCTATGATTCCATCAACCTTCTCTTCATCCACAACACTGCAGATGAGAACTGCATCTGTTGCATAATCTCTTATCATACCTATGGCTGATTTTGGATCCTCTTTTATTGAAAATCCCTTCCAATCCTGGGGAGACATTCCCTTGTACTCTAAAATGTAAAATCCAGTTATCCCTGCATCTGTAAGGGCGTTCATAGCTTTTCCCAGGTTTTCAATCTCAACAAAGACTCTAAGATGAACCTTCATAAAACCACCTACTATATATTCATTATATCCATCATATTATTATAATGTGTTGGTGATGAAATGAAAAAAATCTGCATAAAGGATGCACAGGTCCTAGAAGACCGGGAAAAACTTATAATTCAGAGGGAAAAAGGATTTTTAGCAGTTGGAACTCCAGCAGTTGGTGGGGGTATCATGGAGGTTAAAAGAATTGTTAATCAATTCAACTGCAGTGAAAGCCTTCCAGGATCAGGTTCTAAAGGTTCAGAAACCAGAAGTTTAGGGGAAGTTACTAAAACTTCAAATGATCTTGATGTCCCAACTGACTCCATGATACTTCTAAATCCATCAGATACTGGAGGTTCAGTAACACTTAACAATTTCAATGTTACAGCAGTTGTGACTGGAGATTACATAAAATATTTCTCCAACGATGCTGACTACCTCTGGATGAACATCATGGTATTCGTGGATGAATTCATGGATGAAGAAACTCTTTTAGAATTGTTCAAAACAACTTCAGATGCTAAATTTGCAGCTTTATGGGATATGGGCCTTTTAAATCATTTTTCATTCGATCCAATGAACTGTGGTGACTCAATAGTACTGGCATGCAAAGGTAATGGAAATCCTTCTGACGAGGAAGTGATCGAAACCATTGAAAAGACTGCAGAATGTGTTAGAAAAGCCGTGGCCGAACTACTCAAAATATGTGGCTTTCCAAAGGATGTTCTGGGTTTCATGGAGGATGTTGGAGTCACAGTGGACAACCTCACCGATGCGGGCATGGAACTCGTTGTTGGTGTTGAAAAAACAGATGAAATCAGGGAAAAACTCCGAATGCAGATAATCAAATCACTCCATGACCTGAACGTTGTATCCTTCATAATAGCAGGAATACGGCTTGAAGAGGACTACGAGAAGCACAGGGTTCATGGTGTGGATGTGGATGATGATCCAGCTTATCTTTACTCTGATGAGGTCTTTGGAATGTCAGTTGCAAACCAGATAGCTGGTACCAAGGCCATTTTCAACTTCAAAAGGTACGATGAAGCTAAACCTGGAATAATAAGTCATCTTGGCCCTGTTTTGGATGATGTTTTTGCAGGGCTCGTTGCAGGCTGCATGTCCAAGATATTTGAGGAATAGTTCTTTAGAGATTTAAAAGTACTTTGGAGATATTATTAAGATTTTAAGTAAACCTTGATGAGAAATTTTCAATGGAAGAATTCAATATCCAGTTCATCCAGAGTATATCTGGAGATACTTGGTTGCTTTTTGGATGATTTATTGTATGTCAGACTAAATGGATTGAATGGATGAAAATTATGGATAAAAATAAATTTGAGGAATACAATGCAGGATGATAACAGAAACAACAATGTCACAGACCCTCAGAAAATTGGAAGTTTGAGGGGTATTGCAGGTCTGGTATCCTTCTCAACCATACTCCCCCTTAATATTCACACAAGCATTGAGGAAATGGCCAAGTTCACATGGTTCTGGCCCGTGATTGGAGGGTTCATTGGAATAATTGCAGGAGCCTTTGGATTCTTCCTTCTGAACATGGTACAGATACCCCAAATCATTGCAGCTGCACTGATCTACAGTTTCATGATATGGTTCAATGGATTCCACCACCTCGACGGCCTCATGGACTTTGGAGATGGGATGATGGTCCACGGAACCCCTGAAAAGAAGATAGAAGTAATGAGGGACACAAGAATAGGCACCGGTGGAATGGCTTACTTCGTAATGGTGGCTCTGGTCACATTTTCAAGCCTAGGATCAGCCCCTGCAGCTTTGATATTTCCTGTAATCCTTGTATCAGAAGTAGCGGCTAAAATGGGCATTGTAACATGTGCAACCTTTTCTGAAGCATTTCCAGACGGCACAGGAAGGTTTTTCATTGAATCCATGAACAAAAAATTCCTGCTGCTTTCACTGGTTTTAGCTTCAACCATTGGATTTTTAGCCCTAAACATTACTGGAATAATTGGAATAATTGGAGGGCTGTTGGGTGGAACATTGATTGCGTTTGTGGCTCGAAGAAACTTCAAATGGGCAACAGGAGATATTCTGGGAACATCCAATGAAATTGGGAGAATGCTATCCCTGATAATCATCACATGGATTTTACTGGTTTAGATAACAATTGAATTTGATCTTAATGATATTACACTGAATATAAAGTGCATAGAATAAAATTTTGACTCTGAAAAAGCAGGTTTAAACTATTATAAATTAAATTAAACTATAAATTAGGATTTTTATTGATAAATTAAATAAAGGATTGTAACAGACCATAACCCTAGATAGGTCAATAATTTTGTAAGGTTGGATAAAAAAATGGATAACAGTAAAGTTAATGTTTTAAGGCTTGATCACAGAAGGGTGAGGGATGCAAGGATAACAACACATGTATGTCTTACATCACGAGCCTTTGGAGCAGATAAGGTCATATTAAGTGGAGATAATGATAAAAAGATCATTGAAAACGTAAGAGATGTTGTGAAACGTTGGGGTGGAGATTTTGAGGTGGATTACCGTAAGAACTGGGAAAACCTCCTTGATGAATGGAAAAACTCAGGCGGTGAAATAGTTCACCTCACCATGTACGGAGAACCTGTTCAGGAAGTAACAAAGAAGATAAAGGAGTCTCCAAAGGACAAGCTTGTGGTTGTTGGTGGTTCCAGAGTTCCAACCAAGGTTTACCATGAAGCAGATTGGAACGTTTCCGTGACAACACAGCCCCACTCAGAGGTTGCAGCCCTTGCAATATTCCTTCACACCCTTTTTGATGGTGCAGAGTATGATAAGGACTTTGAAGGCGGAAAACTGGAAGTAGTGCCTACAGCCCATGGTAAAAGGGTACTGACCCATGATGAGAATGCTGAGTGAACAATTGATGTTTCCCTAATGGTAAACTTCTTAATTTCAATTCTTTTCTTTGATTATTCGTTTAGTATTTGTTAATTAGTTTATTTGAGATTTTAAATCTTGGATTACTCCTTCTTTTTCATAAATTCTTAAAATCCTGTTAAGATTGGATCTTCATGTTAATTTAAGAGCTTCAACTTTCAAATTAAACGAACCGAACCATGTGAATTTCCATCCAAATAAATAAAGGAGTGGACAATTAAATTAATAGTAGTTAAAAATTCTCAGGTTTGCTTGAAGTACTTTTGAATTAGGTTTGTGAAGGGGGTTTGTTGCTTGATAAAGGTTGTTTCACATCCACTGGTGCAGGAAGAACTCGCTAAGTTAAGAAGTTCAGGTATTGATGGTGCAGATTTCAGAAGGGGAATGATTAAAATAGGCAGATGGATAGGTTACGAATTTGCAGAAACACTCCCAACAGAAGAATTCGAGGTTGAAACACCATTAGGAATTTCTAAAGGAATTAGAATAAAAGATAAAAATAATTTTGTAGTTGTGAATGTTTTAAGAGCCGCAATTCCCCTTGTTGATGGAGTACTCAGGGTTTTCCCCGAGGCAAAATGTGGAGTGGTTGGTGCCTGGCGCAGGGATGAACCACCATTTCCTGTGGAGGTCAACTACATCAAGCTGCCTGAAATCAAGGGTAAGATCGTTGTTGTTGCAGACCCAATGCTTGCAACTGGAAACACCATGACCAAAATCCTTAAAAAAATTGAAGAAACTGAAATTCCATTAAGAATGGTTGTTTTCAGTGTCATAGCTGCAGAGGAAGGACTGAAAAAGGTTTCAGAAGAACACCCTGAAGTTGAAATATACACCTGCGCCGTTGAAAAAGAGCTTAATCCTGACGGATACATCATTCCAGGCCTTGGTGATGCAGGGGATAAAGCATTTGGAAAGCCTTGTGGATGAATAACTTAAAAAAATGAAACATTGAATAACAAAATTACTGATTCACCATTAACTTAAGAAATAATTTAATATACTGACTCACCATGGGCTGAAGCAACTATTCCTGGAATTCCACAGACATTCAGGCGGTGAATAGCCTCCATACCCTCTTCCGGAAATGCTACAACCTCTGAAGAGATCAATCTGCTTGTTAAAAGTGCTGCTGCAGGTGGAGTTACAACGAAGATGGATCCATATTTGTCCAGAGATTCAACAGTTTCAGGACTTAACGCACCCTTTCCAATGTGCATTCTAACACCCATCCTGGATAAAAAGGGTAAGCTTTCTTCTATTTCTTCTTTGTTACTTGTTGTGGGCGATATTCCTGCAGGACTCATTGCAGTGTGCATAACAACTGCACCCTCAGTATCAAAGAGTTTCTCACCATTTTTTATGGATTCAACAAGTTTTGGAAGGGCAGCATCACGCCCCGTAAAAATTGTACCGTACAACTCTATTTTATCCCCTATTTTAAGATTCTGAATTGTTTCAGATATTATTGGGGTTTGAATCTTTTTTATAATTCTTTTATCAGCACACATCCACGTGACCCCCCCCTTTATTAGACGATTACAGTTTATTGAGATTATTAAAGTTCATTTAGGTCCTTTAAGAAGAATTTTACGTGTTCTTCCTTTACATGAGGCATGACTATGATCCTAACAGCCCTTGGATGAGAGGATATTGAAACTGCCCACCCCTTATCCTTTAATTTTGCAGAAATCTCTTCAGAAGACATTTTATCTGATTTAAAGGCAACTACGTTAAGTTGGGGTTCTGTAACCAGCTTGAAGTCTGATTCTCTGATTCCCTGTGCCAAAATGTCTGTAACTTCCATACAACGCCTTGCAACATGAGTGTAACCCTTTTTTCCCATGTACTTCATGAGGGCCCATGTTGCTGCTGTGGATGCACCGGTCCTTGTACCAACTATTGTGGACTGCCTGTCCTCTGTCAGGTAAGGTGTTTCAACACTCATGGCTTCAAGGTACTTCTTTTCCCTGAAAAGAATTCCACCAGTGGGTATTGGTGCAAGACCCATTTTATGAGGATCTATGGTTATCGAAGATACCCCATCAAGTCTAAAATCAAATTCAGGAAAATCATAACCTGCTTCTTTAAGGAAAGGTATTGAAAATCCTCCAAATGCAGCATCAACATGCAAGTAAATATCCTTTTCAAGGCAAAGCTCTGATAATTCTTCTATTGGATCGATTTTACCCAGTTCCGTTGTTCCTGCAACCCCCACAACTGCAACAGTGTTTTCTGTTATGAGTTCCTCAACTGAACCCATCTTCATGCGGTAGTTACCATCCAGCTCTGCTTCACGGAGTTTCAGGCACAGCATGTCTGCCGCCTTCTTAAATGAAAAATGTGCAGATGTTGGAACTATTACTTCAGGCTTTTCTATGTGTTTTTTTTGTTGAGCTAAATTTCTTGCAGCCCTCATTGCCATTATATTGGCCTCTGTTCCGCCTGTGATGATATGGCCTAAAACATCCCTTTTCCCAAGGAGTTCACCCAACATGGCTATTACTTCATCTTCCATCATCTGGGTTCCCCTGAAGAGTCCAGGATCCCCAAGGTTTGACTCCAGAAACATTTTGTAGGCTTCAACTCCAACTGGATGTGGGCAGGTGCACATTGAACCCAGTATTCTACCTGATTTATGGGTCATGTCCAGTTTTTTGAACTTCTTGAGTGATTGAAGCACTTCTTCGTGTGATATTCCCTTGTTTTCCATTTCAATCCCTGAAAAAATGAATGATCATAGTGATTTTATATTAACTGTCTAAATTACCATCTTTAAAATAAATATTCCAATTTAAAAAAATAAAATGAATGAGGATTTAAACCCCTATTATATATCAAGAATTATTTATTCCTGTACAAGTTTTCTTGCAGCTTTTAAGAGCAGTTTTTTCTCAACACGAGCAACTACTTCTCTTACAGTTGGTACTGCGTCTGTGTTTGCAGATACACTTGTTATACCGAGTTCAACGAGTTTTTCAACAATGTCAGGCATGCTTCCTGCCTGTCCACAGATACTGGTTTTAACTCCGGCCTTGTTACATTCCTTAATAACATGGGATATGAGTTTTAAAACTGCAGGATGCCTTTCAGAGTATAGTCCAGCTACATTTTCGTTGTTACGGTCAATTGCAAGTGTGTACTGTGTTAGGTCGTTGGTTCCAAAGCTTACGAAGTCTATACCTTCTGCTATGAAGTCTTCGATTGTTAGTGCTGCTGCTGGTGTTTCAACCATCATACCAAATTCAATGTTCTTTTGTGGTTTGAGTCCAACAGATTCTGCTATTTTCTTGGCCTCTTTCAGTTCGTCTGGGTGCTGTACAAGTGGTAACATGATTCCAATGTTGGTGTAACCCTCTTCGTGGAGTTTTTTGATTGCCCTGAATTCTGCTTTGAGTATCTCTGGTTCATCAAGTTCTCTGCGTATTCCTCTCCAACCGAGCATTGGATTGTGCTCGTATGGTTCATCTTCTCCACCTTCAAGTGACTGGAATTCATCTGTTGGTGCATCGAGTGTTCTGTACCATACTGTTTTTGGGTAAAAAGCATCTGCAACCTTTAAAATGTTCTCAACAAGTACCTTTATTAGTTCATCTTCTTTTCCTTCCCTTATGAACTTTTTAGGGTGAACACCAGTTGTGAGCATCATGTGTTCAGTTCTCAGAAGTCCAACACCATCAGCTCCTGTTTCTGAAGCTTTTTTAGCAGCTTCAGGCATACTGACGTTGACTTTAACTTCTGTTACCGTTAAGAATGAAGGTTGAACAACTGTTGTTGTTGCTGCAGTCTCTTTGGTTTCAGAGGATTCATCCTTAATTTTTCCTTCAAATACAAGGCCCTTCTTACCGTCAAGGGTTACGATTGAGTTTTCCTTGAGGATCTTGGTGGCATCTCCAGTTCCAACAACACATGGTATTCCAAGTTCCCTTGAAACGATTGCTGCGTGGCAGGTTACTCCACCCTCGTCTGTTATTATTCCGTCTGCACGTTTCATTGCAGGCACCATATCTGGTGTGGTCATAGGTGTAACGAGTATGTCTCCTTCCTCAATTTTATCAAGTTCATCAGTGTTTTGAACAGTTTTAACAGCACCAGAAGCCATTCCAGGGCTTGCCCCAAGTCCCCTAACTATTATTGTTCTTTCAACTTCATCAGATGATTCTTCACCAGATTCTTTGTTGTTTCCAAGGGTTGTAACTGGCCTTGATTGTAGCATGAAGATCCTACCTCCTTCTATTGCCCATTCAGTGTCCTGTGGGAACTGGTAATGTTCCTGAATTTTTTTACCAATTTCTGCAAGTTTAGCTATTTCATAGGTGCTTAAAACTCGTTTTTCACGGAGGTTTTCAGGTACTTCAACCTGTACAGTTCTTCCCTTTTCAGGGTCACGTTTGAACATGGTCTTTTTATCACTGACTCTGTAATCAAGGATTTCCCCGGTATTCTTGTCGTACCAGCAGGTGTCTGGAGTTACAGTTCCTGAAACAACACCTTCACCAAGTCCCCATGCACCTTCTATGAGAATTTTCTCCTCACCTGTTGAAGGATGGACCGTGAACATCACACCTGCTTTTTCGGCGTCAACCATTTCCTGAACAACAACAGCTATGTAAACCTTTGAGTGGTCGAAATCATTCTCTTCCCTGTAAAAAATAGCTCTGGATTCAAAAAGAGATGCCCAACATTTCTGAACATATTTTACAACATCTTCCACACCTTTGATGTTAAGGTATGTGTCCTGCTGTCCTGCAAATGATGCTTCAGGTAAATCTTCAGCTGTTGCAGAGGATCTTACTGCAACGTATACATCTTCTTTACCGATTCGAGTACACAATGCATTGTATGCTTCCACTATAATTGCCCTTATTTCATCTGGCATCGGAGTGTCTGTTATTATTTTTTTAATAACACGTGCAGATTCCTGAAGTTCTTTGTTGTTGTTGACGTCTAAAGCATCAAGAATGTCCATTATTTCATCGAAGATCCCTGTTTCTTTTATGAATTTATCGTAGGTGTAGGACGTTACAACAAAGCCCGGAGGTACCGGTATTCCTGCGTGAGTTAGTTCCCCAAGGTTTGCACCCTTTCCACCTGCAACATCGACATCTTCCTTTCTAAGTTCTTCAAAAAATTCGACATACTTCATGCTAACACTCTTTTTACTGTTTATTTAACCAATTCTGCGCCTTCATCAACCACGATTCTGCATGTAACTGGGAATTTCATGGCAGCTCTTTTCAGTGCTTCTTTTGCATCTTTGAAGTTTTTCTTGTTCGTACGTATTGTTAGGACCTTCTGGTCAGCTTTCACTACTGCTACGGAACTGACTGCTTTTCCAAAGGCTTTTCTCATGCCGTCCTGAACCCTGTCTGCTCCTGCACCTGTTGCCATTGGGTTTTCCCTTACTATGTGATGTGGGTACACTCTTATCTTAAGGTGGTAGCCCATCCTACCTGATTTTCTCTGCATGTATCTGTTTGAAGCAATCCTTGCTGCTTCAAGTGCATTGTGAGATAATTGTGCTGGCTCTTTGACTTCAAGAGTCACTTTTAAAGGAAATTCGCCGGAGAGGTTTCCCATATCGTACTGAACTATCCTTGAACCCGGAATTTTCCTTATATAATCTTTTCTAGTATATGCTCTAACCATTAAATAATCCTCCTTTGTCAGAAATTTAAGTCTATAACTTAATAAACATTACCCTCAAATATACTCCCATCACACAATATAAAAAACCATCGAATAACCCATGAACTAGGTGGTGATCTTCATGAAAATTGCAGTAACTGGAAAAGGAGGGGTTGGAAAAACAACCCTTTCGGGCACTATGGCATGTATATTGTCACGAACTTATAAAGTATTCGCTATCGATGCAGACCCGGATATGAACCTTGCATCCAGCCTTGGAATACACAGCAAAATAACCCCAATATCCCAGATGAAAGAACTTATAAAGGATAGAACCGGAGCAGAACCAGGATCATCCTTTGGAGAAGTTTTTAAGATAAATCCAAAGATATCAGATCTTCCAGAATCACTATCAATAAACTACGACCCTGAAGGCAGATTGAAGCTTCTGGTGATGGGAACAGTTGATAAAGGAGGAGAAGGATGTGTATGTCCTGCATCTGTGCTTTTAAAGGCAATTATGCGCAATCTTATCCTCAAAAAGGATGAGATCGTTGTGCTGGATATGGAGGCAGGTGTGGAGCACCTGGGCAGGCGTACAGCTGAAGCCGTTGATATCATGATAATAGTTGTGGAACCCGGACTCAAGTCTCTTGAAACAGCAGAACGGATAAAAAGGCTTGGGGGAGACATAGGTATCAAAAATATGGCCTGCGTTATAAACAAAGCCTCAAATCCTGATGAAGAAGATTTTGTGGTTGAAAAACTTAAAGAAATGAATCTTGAAGTGATCGGAAGCATTCCACGAGATCATACTGTTGTTAAGGCAGATATGGAGGGCAAAGCACTTGTTGATTATCCTGAATCTCCTGCTTTAAGATCAATAGAGGAAATTGCAGAAAATATTTTAAATCGTTCAATGAAAGTAGATAATGTATAATATATCATGATCATTCCAGGACCAAAATGGAACTTGGAGATGCATAATTCAGAGCTAATGAACTCGATAATTTATTAAAAAGAGTTGATTAAAGACGATTATTTTAGGGATGTAAATATGGATGTGAAAGCCAGAATAAAATTCAACTACCACAAAAAAGAAGAAGCGGAAAACGCCTTTAAATCATTACAACCAGACAACATTGGTTTTATAGATTCTCATGTAGTTAAAAATAGTTTTATCTGTGATTTAAAAAGTTCTTCCATTGGAACTTTACTTGCAACAGCTGATGATCTTCTTTTTTGTGAGATGATGGTTGAAAGAATGGCAGAGTTTGCATGGGTAAAACCACCCTCTAAGTCGAAATAGTAGTTTTAAAAATTTAAAGAATAAATATTAAGATTTAAAATTTAAAAAAAAATTATAAAATTTATTGTAATAAAAAAATGTGTCAGAACAGAATATTCAGAATATAATTGGACACTGCAACAGAAGATAATCGATTAGAAATAAAAAAAAGGTGGCATTGATGAAATTTACATTAAAAGGAGAAATTGTATTCAGCAAAGAAGCAGATGAAGCCACAGAAGAGATTAAAAGTTTCATAGAAGATGCGAACAACGAAATATTCCGGAAGGGAGTTCCAGAATCCCAGAAAGATGATGCATCAAAGATAGTTGAGTGGAACCTGAGTGGAAACACCCTAAAAGTTGAAATCGTATCCGGAAGAAGAGGAAGGGCACACGATGCTATACTTCGTGTTAAAAAACCATTAACACAACTTTTAGGACGCAAATACCATATAGGTGTGCGTAAAATTCTTGTTAAAGATTATAAAATTGAAATACCATCCCAAGAACCAATAGAAGTTGGTGACATGCCCTACGTCCTTGAATCTGAGTTCAAGGATGGTGAGATGGTTGTGAAGTTTGAGGAGCTCAACGAAGGAGACCTCAGAAAACACGTGGTTGACAGGGTTTTGAAACACCTTGAAACTGAAACTGCATCATCCACCATGGATGAGGACAAACCTTCAGACATACTCACAAAACAGGTCACCAAGATAGAACCTGGAACCATAGTATCAAAGAGTCCTGATCAGAAGTTCTTCTTTGATGGTGACCCTACAGAGGAAGCTGCAAAACGTGGCTGGGTTAAGAAGTTCCCTGCAAAGGGCCAGTGGTTCTACGGCCCTGAGATCGTTGCACTGCAGCGTGCACTTGAGGAGATAATTCTTGAAAACATCGTTTACAACCTGGACTTCATGGAGTGTCTCTTCCCAAAACTCATACCTCTACCTGTGATGCATAAGATGCGCTACCTTGAAGGACTTCCAGAGGGAATGTACTACTGTTCAGCACCAAAAAGGGATCCTGAAATCTTTGAAAAATTCAGGAACGAACTGGTAATAACAAAGGAGGTTCCAATCGACCTTCTTAAAGAGGGGCTGAAGGATCCATCTTACGTTATAGCTCCAGCCCAGTGCGAACCATTCTACGAGTTCCTGAGCCATGAGGTTGTGGATGAAACAGAACTTCCAATAAAGTTCTTCGACAGAAGCGGCTGGACCTACAGATGGGAAGGCGGCGGTTCCAAGGGACTTGACCGTGTCCATGAATTCCAGAGAATAGAGCTCGTATGGCTTGGAACACCAGAACAGGTGGACGAGATAAGGGATGCAACAGTTGACATATCCCAGAAACTGGCAGATGAACTGGAACTCCAGTGGTACACAGAAGTTGGTGACGACCCATTCTACCTTGAAGGCAGGAAGGTTGAGGAACGTGGAATCGAATTCCCAGATGTCCCAAAATATGAGATGAGGCTCTCTGTACCTGGTCAGGATAAGGGTGTGGCTGTGGTTTCTGCAAACGTCCATGGAACCCACTTCGTTGAGGGTTTCTCAATTAAAGAAGCCCACAAACACAGAGTCTGGACCGGCTGTACAGGTATTGGAATAACCAGATGGGTTTTCGGTTTCCTTGCACAGAAAGGTTTCGATAAGGAGAACTGGCCTGAAGCTGTCAGGGATCGTGTTGAAAGCATGAAAGTGCCTAAGATATTGACCTGGCCTTGAATTTAGCAAGCAATCCACAAAAACAACTTTATTTTTTCCATTTTTTATTTTAAAGTTATATTTATTTTAGAAACCTTTCTTCATGAAGAATAGTAAGGGAAATCCTGAAATGCTCAACCTGAAAAACTACATCGTTGGTTTGACCTTCGTTTTAATGCTCACAATTTTTCTACTGAAGAAAATACATGATAGAAATGCGCAGAAAAATAAACAAATAATGGAACATAAGGAACGAAAAGAACGGTTTAAAAACAGAAAGAGCAGAAAATAATGAAAAATATTTATTAAAATAATCATCAGAGGAATAATTATTATTTTTAATTAAAATTTAATGATTTGAATGGATTATATTATCTAAAATAAATTTAAAATAAAAAATTATTATAAAGAGTTATTATTTTTATTATAAAAGAAGCCTATTATAAAAGAAGCCCAAAAATTATTTTTAGAATTTAAAATAAAAAAATTAGATATTATGATAGTTTTTTACTGCTTTTAATTGGATATCTGGGAAAAAATATTAGAAAAATGGTTCAGAAAATGGATGAATTTTTCTACTGAAGAATTTTTGCATCCATTTAATCCCATTTAAGGAGTGTTAAGGTTCCCAGTTTACTCTTCAGCTTTGTCTAAAACTTCAGGAATTTCTTCAGTTTCAGTTTCTTCTTCTGGAGCTTTTTTCTCGAAAACATCTACGAATTCAACTTTCTCGATGGTTTCGATGTTTTCCCATACATCCCTTGCTATTCTGAATCTGGCGAAAGTTATGTCCATGTAGGGTTTGTTGTCGAATTTTGCCATTTCATCCATGGATATTTTGGCAACTCCATCTTCGATTGTGATCTCTGTTTTCTCTAAGTCGATCTTTGGGTTCGGGTAGTGGAGTTCTATCATGCTTTTGATTTTGGCTTCATCTTCTGCTATGATCTCTGACACTTTAACATGGTACTGGAGGCTTTTGCCTGCAAGTTCGTGGTTGAAGTCAACCGTTACACGACCGCCGCTTACGCTCCTTATTTTACCGGAGGTTCCTTCAGCTGTGATCACCATTCCAACTTCAGGTTTCATCCCCTGTTTCTTGAACTCCTTCATTGGTATGAGCTGTACAAGTTTTGGGTCCCTTTCTCCAAATGCTTCTTCTGGAGTTAGGTCTATGGTTTTCTCATCTCCCTCTTCCAGGTCGATAAGTTCCTCGTCAAGCCCTTTTAAGAGGTGTCCTGCACCTACAATGATTGGTATTGCACCGTAAGATTTATTTTCTACAAATATTCCTGCTTCTTCTGCCACCTTTTCATCGGTTGTGTCAAAGACGTCACCTGTCTCCTGAACCTTTCCGGTGTACTCTAATTTTACAAATTCTCCATTTTTCACTGGCATATCTCTAGCCTCCTGTGTGGTATTCTTTTTCGAAATTCTTTTAGAACTTCTTTATTCTTATATTTTAATATGCGGATTACAGATGGATATCTGTCTATATAGTTATGTATCATCTCCTTAAAAACACCAGCCTCCAGTGAAGATAAAACACGCTGCCTGTGGTGCCTGCTGAAACCCTGTGAAATTGCAGTTTCAACTTCTCCAAGACTGTAAAACGGCCTGTTTTCTATTAAAGATTTAGATGTTTTATCATCCATGAGTGCAAGGGATCTGAGCTCATCCTGGGAACTTTCATTCACCCTCTGGAGTATGCCATCTGCATCACGCAGGTTATGAAGGGGCGCCCTTCCAGCATCAATCTCCCTCCGGAGTACTTGAATGGTTTCAGATGGTAACATGTCCTCTGCATCTTCAAGATGCTCTGAAAGAACAGCTTCCCTTATTTTGGTTCCACTCACTCCTTCAATACGTTCAATAAAAATGAATTTATCCTTGAAATCGAATCCTATTTTTTTAAGGGACTTTGAAAGGGACACGATAACGTAATTGTCCTCATCAAGTTTTCCCTCCATTAGGATTTCCTTTGTCTGCATGTCTACAAATTTGTAGGGTTTGGGTGCCACACCATGGCCGTTACTTATCCTTGATAAGATTTCCTTAAATTCTGCTTCAAATTCTGGGAATGGTTTGTAGCCTCGGGGTATGTGATCTACATCCAGTGCCTGGAAGGTTTTTGCAAGGCAGAGGGAGTATTGTCCAGAGCCCATTATTCCCATGGGAGGTCCTTCAATCACAATATCTGCACCAACGGCTACTGCTGCTTCAGCCCTGGCTTGGCGAGTCATTATGTAGGGAAGACCCCGGCCGCTACGCTCAAAGAGTCCTGGTACAACTGCAACGAATAGGCCGTCTGGAACCTGCTTTTTTGCCTCCATCATACAGTGCCTATGGCCATTGTGGAGGGGTGAGTACTCTGTGAAGTCTGCTATTATCTTAACTTCGTCTTTAACATCATCCTCGGGTTCCCCATATTTTGGTTCTGTTTCTAAATCTTTTTTAAAGATTTTTTTATCCCTTGAAATGATGTTTTTAACGAATTCTTCCCTTTCAAGCATGTAACTCATCTTTGTAGTTCCAGTTTTATTAATTAATCCATGATTTTATTTAATCAATAACTCATTTTAACGCATTAACTGATAAATTAAAATAATTACAACTTTTTAATAGTTTTAAGTTCATATATACTTACAAATATTTTTATAAGGTTTATAATCGAAAATTTATTATAAAACATAAGTATCATAACTCCAATTCAATTAGATAATAATTAAAATATAATTAGAAATTTAAAGGTGTTCCAATGTCGGATCTCGCTCTCCTAAACTGCAACATTCCTGGAATAAATGAAAACTGCACTGTCGAAGTTGAAAATGGAAAAATAAAGTCCATAAAAAAGATAGGACCCAAATGTGATAAAATCATTGATTTAAAGGGTAAGATTCTGCTTCCAGGACTTATAGATGCCCATGTGCACATGAGAGACCCAGGTTTAACCTACAAGGAAGACTGGAAGACTGGAAGCCGTGCTGCTGCCTCTGGAGGTTTTACAACTGTTCTTGACATGCCCAACACAGACCCTAAAACCACCACGGCAGAAAGGTTCAAGGAAAAGATTCAAATTGCAGGTTCAAAGAGTGTTGTGGATTTTGGGCTTCATGCAGGGGTTGAAAAACTTGATGAAATCCCTAAGATTGCAAAGCTGCATCCATCATCCTTCAAGATATTCGCGGATATTGTTGACAACGGTTTTTTAATGGATGCATTCAATGAAGTGTCCAAACTTAAATACAATCCTTCAACACAAGGACAAAAAGCTGAAAAATATCCTTTCAAACCATTAATATCTCTTCACTGTGAAGATAAGGATATTGTAAGGCACTGCACAGATAAGCTGAAGTTTGGGGGGGTTTCAGATTCAAAGGTTTACTCCAGGGCAAGACCTGCCCTTGCAGAGGAAGTTTCAGTTTCAAATATAGTTACAATGGCTGAACACTCCAATATTCATGTTCACATATGTCACGTCAGCACCAGTAAGTCGCTTGAAATCATCAGGAGGGCGGAACTTGCAGGGTGCATGGTCACATGTGAAGCAACACCCCATCACTTACTTCTTGATTCATCATCATTTGAAGAATTTGGTACCCTTGCAAAAACCAATCCTCCACTGCGAGATGGGAAATACAGGATCAAAATCTCCGACCTTGACAGCATTGACATAGTTGGTACGGATCATGCCCCACATGAACTTCTGGAGAAGGGCAGAGATGTTTGGAATGCGCCTCCAGGAATTCCCGGACTTGAAACTGCATTGTCGCTCCTTTTAACCCAAATAAACAGGAAGGAACTTTCATTTAAAAGGTTGATAAAGCTGCTCTCAGAGAATCCGGCTAGAATCTTTAACATACCCAAGAAGGGATCCATAAAGGAAGGAATGGATGCAGATTTTGTTGTTGTGGATATGAAAAGGGAAGGAGTTGTAGACCCTAAAACCTTCCAGAGCAAAGCTGAATACAGTCCATTTGAAGGTTTCCAAGTTAAGGGGATGCCTGTTATGACCCTTGTCAGGGGTAACGTGGTTATGGATGAGGGAGAAGTGTTTGAGAAGAAGGGGAAGTTCATCCACAGTTGAATACATTTTAACATATTTTTTATTTTTTTATCCCTTTAAAAAACAATTTTACAAAAAAAATAATCTGAAATAGTGATTATTTGAACTTTTTTTCAATGAAATAGAACTTAAATATGAAAATAACGTATTGTAATCACATTATAATTATGAAGATTTTTTTTATTAAATTTTCATTATAAAAAAATAATATTAAAAGGGAAACGCAAAAAAAGTATTCTAAACTTTTTTTACACTTCTTTTACCTTTTGTAACTCTTTTACCCTACATTTTTACCGTTTTTTAAATCCAAACCCCGCAACAATCATGAGCACGGCCAGTAAAAGTGCTGCAAGTGGTACAGCTGTTGGTTTCATTGGAACTGTTTTTCCATTTTTATCGGGATTATTTGGCACTGGCTGGGGAGTTACAATGACTCCTGCTACAGATGAAGTGGGATAAAGACTTGGGTCGTATGTTTCCGAATAAGCATGTGCATGGTTCTCTAAAGACCCTAAAACTTCAACACCACATTTGATTGTTAAAACTGCTGTTGTACCATTGGGAAGATCTCCAATTGTCCATATTCCAGTGTTTGGATCGTATGATCCATAGTTAGCAGTTGAAGATAAATATTTTAATCCCTTTGGAAGTTTATCCTCAACGTAAACCTTCACAGCTGTGTCAGGACCATGATTCTGCACTATTAAAGTGAAAATCACTGTTTCATGGATGTGAAGTTTTAGTGGACTGGCTGTTTTGGTTATTGAAAGCGCTGCGGCTGCAGGCACGTTCAGAGTCTTTGAATCGTTGTTATTTTCAGGGTTAGGATCGTACTCATTTTCTGCAGTTTTATTGACAACATTGGTTAAGTTTCCTGTTTTAAAAACCTGAGCAAGTATGGTTAAAGTTGAATTGAGCCCATTTCCGAGTGTTCCAACTGTCCAAACACCACTTGTTGAGTTGTAGAATCCCTGATCAACAGATGAAGATATAAATTTCAGACCATCTGGAAGTAAATCAGTTACAGCAACTCCTGTAGCTTCATCAGGACCGTAGTTGGTCACAGTAATTGTGAAGGTCACATTCTGAGTGTAGTTAGGTGTTGAGTTACTTGCATCTTTTTTAACCTCTATATCAGCTGTTTTAACCCTTATTTCATAGGAAGATGTTTTATCTTCTGTGTTGGGATCAGTTGTCTGGGATGAAACTGTTGCAGTGTTCGTGAAGTTGTCATGATTGGTTGCATTCTCAGTTCCCCTTAAAAGTACTGTTAAATTCTGGTTGGGTTCCATATTACCCAGTAAAATACTTCCAATCCACTGGTTCCATGTTATTCCATTGTCGAGGCTGAATTCGGGATTAAGAATAACTGATGGAACATTATCATTTAAAGTTACTCCAAATGCTGTTGAAGGTCCTCTGTTACCTAAGTTTATGGTGTAAGTTACAATGCCTCCAGGAATAACCGGGTTTGGTGTTCCTGTTTTCTCAACAAAAACATCAACCTGAGCCACTACTGTGGTGTTCCACTCATCAGAACTGCCTGCAGGATCCGTTGGGGAAGTTACATTCGCAGTGTTTGTAGCCACTATGCTGTTTAACTCCTCACCTGATGATGATGTGGCATTTGGAAGAATATATCCTCTTATCTGTATTACAAGGTCTTGGCCTGCTGTTAAAGGCTGTAACCATAGTAAATGATTGTTCCATTCAGTCCAAACTGTGCTGTATCCCACAACAAAGTACTCAACATTGGTGAGCACTCCTGGAACGTTGTCGGATATTGTCAGCTGTGATGAGTCAGATGGGCCATTGTTGTGTATGGTCAGTGTGTAGGTTATGCTATCTTTTCCAGCGGTTAAAGGTCCTGAAGGTCCTGTTTTTGTAATTATAAGAGAATCTTTGTTTCCAACGTCTGTTAAAACCGTACTCGTGTTATCCGATGGTAAGGGATCTGCAGTTGTTGATGTTACAGTTGCTGTGTTGTTTATCTGTCCTGAAGGTGCTGAGGAAGTAAGCGTTGATCTTACAGCGATTGTTACATTGTTTTCTGCACCAGGCATTATGTCTCCCAAGTTTAAGATCCATGAACCTGAAGGTATGTTGATCCATGATCCTCCATTAATGGAGTACTGTGGGTTAACAAGACGGTTAAACCATGGTACTAGGAAAGTATCATTTAACACTGCATTTACAGCTGTGTCTGGCCCTTTATTTATCACAGTTATTGTGTAGTTCAATGGTTCACCAGCATTCAAACTGGAGGGTCCAACCTTCTTAACTACGAGATCAGCACCTAAAACATGCACCTGAACATTTCCAGTTGTGTAATAATCATTTAGAACTCCAGGTCCTGAAGGCCCATCACTTCCCGTTCTTCTATTAGGATTATCTGAAGGTCCTGATGCGTAGGTTAAAACTGCAGTGTTTGTAAGGTTCATTCCTGCAAGGTTGTAGCCATTGTTCACGCTACAGTTGAATGTGAAAATTGCAGTTCCATCAAACAATGTCAGTAATGGTGACGAGAAAGTTAAAGTGTTGCCTGAAACTGTTAAGCTCCATGTTGGAGGTAAAACCTCTGAACCTGGGACGTAGGTTAAGCCTGATGGAAGTGTGTCCACCACTTGTACGTCGTATGCATCTGCTGTGCTTGCTGCTGTGTGTTTAACAGTTACTGTGTATGTGAACTGTTCTCCTGTGTTCAAATTGGTTTTACTGGCTGTTTTTGTTACCTGAAGGTTTGGTTCCACCACTGTGGCTGTTGCCTGAGATGACCCTCCATTCAAGTAATTTCCGGGATTCTGAGGGTCTGCAAAGTACATGTTAGCAGTGTTTGTGAGTGTGACCCCGTTCTGGTTTGAGAGAACATTTCCCACAAGTCCGTAGTAATCCAAATAAAGGGTTCCGGATTGGGTTGCATTGATCCAGCCAATGCTGAAGTTCAGTGTGCCAGTTCCAGAAACTTGAGGAACAGTGAACTCTGTTAAAACACCTGTTGAAGGAGTTAGAGTTGCACTTCCAGTTACATATGAGGTTCCAGTGGCCATTACATCGGTTAAATACATGTCCTCAGTAACCCCTGCTGGAAGGGTTATGGTTATCCTGTAATGTACCTGACCCCCTACAGAGGACTGGCTGCTGCCAACGATTACCTTGGAAATCGTTGGTTTCCTTGCAGTTACAGTTGCTGTTGAATTTGAGTATAAGTTGTTAAGAGCTCCTTGGAATGGATCGCCAGTTCTTTTACCATCATCTGCACCAGGATTTCCTGGTGTGGCGTTGTTTGTACCATGATCACCGGGTAATGTTGTTCCTGTGAAATTAACCGTGTTTGTAACGTTCTGGTCACCGTATTTAACATTTGGATTTACAGTGGCGTTGTAGGTGATATTCAGATATTCACCTGGCATCAACCTGTCAACTGTGATGTTAAGAACTCCTGCAGTTGAAAAGTCATGGAAAACAATTCCTGCATTGCTTGGAGTGATTATAAGGTGGTTGTAATCAAGTCCTGTGTAATCTGGAAGTAAAAGATCCAGAACCTGAAGGTTGTATGCTGGTGCTCCATTGGTTATATTGTTGTTTTGAACCTGAACCCTGAAAGTCACATTCTGTCCACCCTCAACAGAAGCTGATGGAACTGGACTTAAAACCTGTTTTGATGAGAATAACTGTGGCACAATCACATTTAGAGCAGGAGAACTGGTTGTGCTTGAACTGGTCTGTCCAGTAGCATTTTGATACGTGAATGTTAAACTGTTGGGTATGGTGTCCCCCCTCTGATTCTGACTGTTCAAAACAACTGCATTGAATATAATGGTTATAGTGCCATTATGAAGTCCATCAGTACCAGTATAAGTGATGTTTCCCAGATTAAATACAATATTTGAAGCTGTTGTTGGATCTATACTTTCAAATACGTTTACCTGGCTGAAGTTGAATCCTGTTGCAGTTATATTACCCGTGCTTCTTTTTATCTGGGCAGAACCATTCAAATATTTTAATTTAGAACTTAAAATATCATTTAAGTTAACATTTATTGTTTTTCCCTCAGGAACAGTTAAATTAAGTTGGTAGGTTACAACTTCGCCTATCATAACATTTGTTCCGGTGGAATCTGGTTCTGAAGTTGAATTTATTGTTTTAGAGGCACTTGGAGCAACCGTACTTATAGTTACATTGTTGGAAGTCACTGCAGGATAAATCCTGCTTTCACTGTAGCTTGAAGGTAGCGACCTGAAGCTCTGGATCGTTGCATTGTTGATGAAAGATGAATTGGATGGCACATCTTTCATTGCGTTGACCGTAAAGATGAATTGTAAGGTTTGACCAGGGTTGATAACTGTTGTATCATCGGCTGCAACTATGTTAACAGTATTACCTGTTATGGATATGTTAAATCCGGTTACTGGGGTGTAGCTGAATTTAGTTAGGTCGAAGAGTGTTGAATTCAAGACATCCGTGAGTTTAAGATTGTAGGCAGGTGATCCTCCATTGTTGGTCACGTTAAGGGTTACGGTCATCTTATCACCCCCATCAACTGTTGTTGGTGTGACTGATTTAGATACTGAAAGTTTTGGTTCAACGATTGTTGCAGTTTTTGTAGCTGTAAATGGTGATGCTGTGTTTTCATTCCATGTGAGGCTCACTGTGTTGGTTTTTGTTGGAACTGTGGCGTTGTTAATTGTTTGATTTAAAACCAGTGCCTGTAGATCTATATAAAATGGGTTGTTTGAAGTTGTACTGTTTGTTAAACCTGAAAACAGGAAGGTTATGGATTGTCCTGAAACTGTTACAGTTGGAATTGGAATTACTCCACTGAAGTTTGTGGTGTTAACAACATAAACTCCCGCGTACTGGAAACCATTTGGAAGAGTGTCAACAATTTTAAGGTTGTTAAAGACACCTGTTGGCATTGTTACAGGTATCCTGTATGTTACGTATTCCCCAACCGTAAGGTTGCCTGTTGTTCCGTGTATACTTGAGGTTAAGATGTTTTTGCCTATTGTGGGGTTTCCAGTTCGAAGTACAGCCGAACCTGAGTCAGTGTACTGCCTGCTGCTTGTATCAGGGTTTGTTCCATCCCAAGGCAGTGAATAATAGTTTGCTGTTGCAGTGTTGGTGTACCTTGGTCCAATCACAAGATCAGGCAAAATTTTAACCGTGAAGGTGAAGGTTTTTGTCTGTCCAACAGCTATGTCCCCACCAGTGTAAGTTACAACACCATTAGAATAGTTGTAAATAAACCCGGAAGCTGTTGTTCCTTCCGCAACACTTGTTAGATCGAATATCTGACTTCCGTTTGTTCCGTTTAATGGATCCGTTATAACCGTATTGTAGGCAGTTGAACTACCCGTATTTTTAACTGTGATCGTTACGGTTACAGTTTGTCCTCCCTGAACCGGATTCGGGCTGAAGGATTTAGTAACACTCAGTTGAGGTTCCACAACATTCACTGAAGCCGTCTTTGTTATTGGTGAGTTTCCAGGGTCTGTCCAGCTAAGTGTTGCACTGTTGGTTTTTGGGTTTCCAGGGTTGTGTGCAGGGTTTGAAGTGCTGTTTGCAACAATAAAGTCAAGATCTATGTAGAATATATTGTTGGAACCTGATGTTGTGTTGGATGTTCCTGAAAATAGGAATGTTAACACATTACCACTTTGGCTTAAACTTATGGGGGCTAAAGATCCTACATAAACTGGACCTGTTGTGTTTAAATAGTAACCAAGATATGTTAAGCCATTTGGAAGTGTGTCAACAATTTTCAGATTAGTTATCTGCCCTCCAGGAAGGGTTACAGCAAGTCTGAACCTTCCCTTTTCCCCGATTGTTAAATTATTTCCTGTGCTGATTCCAGTAATAGAACCAAGATATGATTTGGTGAATTGAGGTTTTGGAGTTGTTACTGTTGCTGTTGAACTGTAATCTGCAGGATTTGTCACATAATTTGGGCTTCCGGTTAGGGGTGATGATGTGTAATTGGTAACATTTGCCGTGTTTGTTAAGCTTTGATTTGGATATACATTGCCCAGCAGCGCTTGGTAAGTGATGATTATGGTGTCCATGTTGACATGAGCTGAATCATTTGCAGCGTAAATTGGATATAGAGTCCCAAAGTTTAAACCAGTTCCAAATAGGTCGCCTAATCCAGTAATATCTATAGATTGGCCGTTTTGGTATGTTGCAGTTACACCGGTTATGGACTGGACGTAGTTAGGGAAGAAAAGGTTCTTGAAGTTGTCAATTACATTAACGTTGTATGCAGTTGCATGCCCATCATTTTGAACTTTTATTGTGTAGGTTACAGTGTCTCCACCTTGGGCTGTGGTTGTGTTTGCAGTTTTTGTGATTGTTATATGAGGCTCCTGAGTTTTTAATGAAACAATTTTGTTGTCTGCGAATGTCTCCATGAAAGTGTTGTTGTACTGGATGTTCATCAAATTCGTGAGGTAAAGTGAATCTGCCATTGGTTCATTTGTAGCTGTTACAGTGAATAAAATGTGAACTAAACTCATTGGCTGTGTTGCATTGTAAGCATTTCCATAAATAAAGCTTAATGTGTTCTGAACAGGATCAACAACAAGGGTAGGAATTTTTCCTGTAAGAGCACTGAATGTGTCATCACCTGCAAGACTCCACTGACCCGTAGATGGCAAAGTTCCCTGGGCTACAGGTGCCTGACCATTTGAAAATCCGATTGTCCATAAAAATGGGAGCGGCAGGTAATCTGTTATGCTGAAATTTTCAAGGTTGGTTGTTGGTACAGAAACTGTGAGTGAAAATGTGACTGTGTCACCGGGTTTAACATGATTTCCCGCAATAGGATCTGAACCGTTGATCTTGTAAATAGATTTTTCTGCAGTTGGAGAAACTATCTGTATTCGAGTCCCACTTCCATCGGATACAGAACTGTTATTTTCAATAAGTTTTGCAGAACCTGTTACTGAATTTTTTATGTAATCATTTGAAACTATTGGATGGTTAGACGGATTTTCATAGTTCACATTTATCTGGGACCAGAAGTTAATTGAACCCTGTGTTGCTCCGTTGTTAACTCCAGTGTAATTACCCCCCTCCAGTACACCATCAACAAATCCATTGTTTATCAACAATTGGGATACATTGAATACAAGATAGGTTTCACCAGTTGTGCTGTTGTGGATCATCTGGAAAACCGATGAATCAAGAAGGTTGAAGTTCAGGTTGTAGGTTCCACTTGGAAGGTGTAACGTCAGGGTTGGTGTGTGTGATGCATCCTGAAGGAATGTTTGACCGTCACCAAGTGTATCATTTATCACGAGTTCTTTGAGTGAAAAGAAATCTGATACTTGGAAGTTGACTGTGTACTTCAGAATGTCCAGGGGTTTGTGGTTAGTTGAATTCGTTGTATCAGTAACACCCTTCTGCACTGCAAGTGATTTCAATTTTAGTGTATAACTGTCACTTGAGGAAACTGTGTTTGAAAGGTAGGTTCCATTGACTGTCGCGTTGTTGGTTGCATTGCTTGTTGCACCGGTCAATGGATCAAGTACATAATTTGATGTGTTGTCAAATTTTGGTGCGAAGACTGTGTACTTCACAACCCTATCTGGGCCAAGTACTCCAGTTATGGATCCAAAGTTGATTATGATTTTTCCACCAGGGGTTGTTTTTGATGGCTGCTGGATTACTGTTCCACCTGCCGGATCAACTATCTGAACAAACTGGAGGTTTCCAGGAATATTATCAACAAGGGTTACGTTGTTAACTGTTTGTCCATTTGCAATATCAACAGTTAACGTGTAGATCACAGGGTAGTTGGATCCTGTGGCTGTTTCCTGTTCATGGGCATCGCTGGTCTTTGTGAGTTTTATAACCGTTGGTGTTACAGGTGCTGTTGAACTTACACCCCGAAGTGGTGTGGTTCCTGTTGGTGTTGCACCGTAACGGAACACTGGGTATGCCGTTATGTTTAGAGGGACACCAAGTGTTGCATTTCCATCTATGGTTGCATTGAGGCTGAGTACTGCTTCAGGTTCCAGAGTTGTGAAACTTCCGAGGGGGTACTGGATTATCAATAGGTGTGAGCCAGGAGTTCCTGTAACAGTCAGCCCAGTAAGTGCATCAACCAATATTCCAGATGCTGGGAAGATCCCGTTATCTGTAACAGTCACACTTGATCCAAGGTAGGTCACAGTTGATGGGTTTAAGGTTACACCGGAAGGTGTTATGAGTTCAATGTAAGGACCGTAACCTGTAACATCTCCACCATCTTTGAAGCTCACCTGAAAGTTAAAGGTCTCATTTATAAATGTTGAATTTGGTGCTGTTACAGTTGCAACTGGTATTGGTCCCAGTTTGAAGTTTGCAATACCTACAAGATTTTCTGAAGAATTATTTGTTTCCGGTGTCACAGCAACATCTTTTGTTTCAGGTACGTGTCCTGTGTGGCTTGCTGTGACCATGAAATTTCTTTCATCACTTGAAAAGTTCAGTGTGTAAACTCCAGAAGCATCTGTGGTTGTGGTTCCAATGAAGTTACCGTTTAAAGAGTTAGCAGTAATTGTGACTCCGCTGAAAGGCAGTCCGTTGTCGCAACGAGTGACGTTACCTGAAATGGTTATGTTATCTGTTGAAACATTAGAAATATTATTATTTGTTTGATCATTAAAACTAGAATTGGTTAAATTAGCACTGGAATTAAAATTTGTGTTATTATTTGGCGTATCTGCAGCTGCTGCTGTTCCGCAGAGTGCCATTATTAATAAGAAAGTTGTGAACAGTAATATTTTAGTTTTCACAGATTTTATCCTCCTTAATATGAAACAGCTTGAAATTAATGCATTTTAAATATTATACTTGTTTTATAGCCGTAATATATGTTTAAATTTCCATGAAGTCTGTGAATGAAATTATTATACATCGTGCAATTAAGTAGGCCTATAAAACAACTATATTGTTTCTTTCATCATATTTAAAAGTAGTTACTTGTTCTACAGTCACCAAAAGCAGTTAAACATACACAAAGATAAAATAAGTATTAAATTATGATTAATAATGAAAATAAAATTAATATGAAGACATAATTTTAGAAAGGAAGTTACTATTTTGGAAAAATTATATCTACCCTTTAAAATATAATAGAATAAAATAAGGTGATAAAAATGTGTGAATCAACAGTTTACAGTACAGACGGCGAGAAAATCATGGAAGATGTGCTCCACATAAAAATTGAAGGGGAAAAAATTCATCTTGCAGATGTTCTGAACCAGGCAAAGGATATTAAAGGCAAAATCGTTGAGATAGACCTGGACAAACATGGAATATACATTGAACTAATTTAATTTAACTTTTTTTAAAATACATTGAATGAATCTATTGATCCTTTTTATTAACCATCCGGATATTCTCATTAAAAATATTATTTTTAAGTTTAACTTCTTTAAATCCAATTTCTGAACTTTTTAAATCATTATTTTTTTTAGTGTTCTTTAATTAAAGATTATTAATCCGCATTTTTCTAAAATAAATATCAATAGGACTTAAAATAAGATATTAAACAAATTTTATGTAATTAAATAAATTTTGGATAAATTATTCTTCTAAGATAAATTATGATAAAATAAGCAGTATATGATGATTAAGCTTAAAAAGATTTGACTCTTACAATGATTTCGTTTTAAAAATAAAAAAAATAGGTTTTGGTGGATGTTCCACCCTTTAAAACCATGTTTATTTGATGGATAATGCGTTTTTCGGACATGCAGGTATGCACTGGTCACAGAGTATGCAGAACCCTTTGAGGGGTACTTTTTCATCTTCTGTGAGTTTGAGCATGTTGTATGGACAAACTTCAACACAGTCTCCACATTGGGTACATTTGTCAGGGCTGTACTCTATCCTGCTTCGTTTGACGGTTTCACCATCAACGACTTTTTCTATCTCTGAAATTGAGAGTGCTCCTTCAGGACATGCAGTTGTACATGCACCGCAACGGGTACACATAGCAAATGCTGGTTCTCCATCGACTTTTGTCTGGGATGGAACTTCCATTCCTGTTTGGGTAACTACCCTCATTGCATCGTTAGGACAGGTGTTTGCACATGCACCTATGAAGTCACATTTGCTCTCGTCCCATACAAGTCCTTCTTCAGAAGCAGGTTTTGCTGGTCCGAGTTCAACTTCAAGGTCTATTGCATCCACAGGACACAATTTTTCGCACAGTCCACATGCTGTACATACTTCTGGGAGCTCCACTGATAATGAAGCTGGTTTTGGTGTTATGAAGTCTCCTGGACATTCTTCAACACATACGTTACAACCTATACAGGTGTCATCGTCCACTTCAAATTTGAGCATTTCCTTTGCACGTTTCACTGGCTTTTTAGCTGAGATGTAAACTGCATTCCATGGGCAGGTCTGTGCACAGACACCACATTTTATACAGGTTTCCTCATCTATTGAAATGCTTTCTCCAATTTCTGGAAGGGTTATTGCATCAACTGGACATTCTTCAACACACATTCCACATCCAACACAATCGATGATGTCTATAGGTCCTTCAAGTTCCACATCCATAGTTTTAGGCTCTTTAACGCCTTCAATTCCTATGACTTCAACAGGACATATGTCAGCACATTTCTGGCACATAACACAGTATCCTTCGAGTGGAATCTTTTCCCCTTCTTCAAGTTTCAGTGTTTTTGGTGGACAAATATCCACACAGTCTCCACATTCATTGCACAGATTTGGGTTGAACACTATACGAGTTTGGTTTTTACCGCTCTCATCAATTGCAAGTTCGTCAGTTTTCAATGCACCGGTTGGGCAGATATCCACACATTTTGGTTCATCACCACAGACATTGCAGTAAGCCACATCTTCAGGTGACACTACTATGGCTGCTGTTGGACATGTGCCTTGACATGCCCCGCATCTAATGCAGTCTTCCTTATTGACTACTATCATTTTTCTCACCTTAATCGGTTAGATTTTATTTATGAGGTGTCCCTCACTGTCGAATACTTCTACTGTTGCGAGTTTCATCTGTGTGTCAATTGTGTGGGTTGCACATGATAGACATGGGTCGTATGCCCTTATTACCATCTCCATTAAGTTGAAGATTTTGTCGTCTACTTCTACTCCCGGTTTTATGTAGTCTTTTGCAACTTTCTGAATACCCATTTCCATTGCAGGGTTGTTCTGGATTGTTGCAACAACTATGTTTGCTTTGGTTATTAATCCGTTCTCATCAGTCTGGTAGTGGTGGGTTAAGGTTCCCCTTGCTGCTTCCACTATTCCTACACCTTCACCTTCACCTGTAGGTCTTTCGATAGCATCTGGGAATTTCTGTCCGGATAAGTCTCCTTCTAATGTGTCAGCAGCAGATTCTGCAGCAGCTAAAAGTTCTATGAGCCTTGCCCAGTGGAACAGTAATGGTTCCTGTGCGTATCCAAAGTTTTCCCTGAATTCATTCAGGTATTCATTTGCCTTTGGTGTTGGCATTTTGTCTGCAACGTTGATCCTTGATAATGGAGCAACCCTGTAGATACCGTCTGGGTATCCTAAGTCTTTTATGTATGGGAATTTGAGCCAGGAGTATGGTTTAACATGTTCTGCCATGTAGTCGAGGTATTTCTCGCTTCCAAATTCAGCGTACATCTTACCTTCTTTGTCTTTCATCCTGACGTCACCGTTGTAAACATCCCATACACCGTTGTTAACCAGACCGCAGTGGTAGGTTTCTACGTAACCTAAGTCTTTAACAAGGTCTATGTTTTCCATGAAGATTGGTTTTGCTGTTTCAAGCGTTGCTTCAGCCAGTTCAATGTTCCTCTGTGCCTTTTTGAGGAGGTCTGCCTGGGTTTCTTCGTCGAGTTCTGTGGAGATACCACCGATTGTGGATGATGTTGGGTGAATTGGCCTTCCACCAACTGCTTTAACTATGTCTAAAGCATTTCTCCTGAGTTCTATTGCCTGTAATGCAAGTTCTGGTGCGTCTTTTATGATCTGGAAGACGTTCCTTGTTTTGTGATCTTTTCCTGCTATGAAGTCAGGTGCTGATAAGAAGTAGAAGCTGAGTGCGTGGGAGTGCATGAATGAACCCCAGTTCATCAGTTCCCTCATTTTGTATGCATCTGGTAAAATCTCATCATCTTTGAAACCAAAGCACTGATCTGCTGCTTTTGCAGCTGCAAGGTGGTGCTGTACATCACAGATACCACATATCCTTGGTACGATCCTTGATGCTTCCTCCACTGGCCTTCCCTGCAGGAATTTTTCGAATCCACGGAACTCCATAACGTGGAGTCTAGTTTCTTCAACATTTCCAGCATCATCGAGATGTACCGTGATTTTTGCGTGACCTTCAATTCTTGTCACAGGTTCCATTGTTAATTTAACCATTTATTTTCCCTCCTTTTGCATCTTCATTGGTATTAATGCAGCTGGGAGTGTGAATGTATAGAATGTTCCTACAATATCCTCTAACTCGTTTGCAACTTCTTCTGGGTCAACAGTTTTGTCTTCTTCAACACCGAAGTCAGATCCTATTGCACTTATCATTTTTGCGCCTTGATCAATGACTTTTCCGGTTGGTCCGTAGCATCCCCTACATGGAATACCTATTGAAGGACATTCTGCACCACATAGTGACATTGTTGCAGGTCCCATACATACCAGTCCCTGTGGTACAAGACAAAGTTCTTCTTCTGGTTTACCCAGTTGGAACTGCCTTATGATTTTGTCCATAGCCATTCCTTCTGGTGGCTTTTCTCTTGGACATACTTCACAAAGGTTTGTTGTTGGTACTGATATTTCTTCACCTTTGAGTAATGCTAAAACTATTTCAGCGACTACATCTGACCTTGGTGGGCATCCAGGTAAAGTTAAATCCACATCTATTGCTTCTGCAAGTGGCCTTACCCTGCTTTCAAGGTGTGGTACATCCTCTGAAGGGATTACTCCTTCATCGTTGTATGTACTTGGTGAGTTTATGTAAGCTTCTTCTATGAGTTCTTCAGTTGTGGAGAGGTTTCCAAGTCCTGGAATTCCTCCGTAAGCAGCACATGTACCGTATGATATAACGAATTTTGCCTTTCCCCTTAACATTTCTGCAAGTTCACGGTTTTCTTCGTTACGAATTCCACCTTCTACTATTAAAACGTCGATGTCATCTGGAACTTCGTCGTACTTTACGTCCATGAGCACTGGGCTGAATTCAAATTCTGCCAGTTCTAACACATCTAAAAGTGACTCGTGTAAGTCAGCAATAGATAAGTGACAGCCGGAACATCCGCCCAACCACATTGTTGCTATTTTAGCTTTTTCTGCCATTCTTTAAGCCTCCGTTTTATGCTTCAGCCGCTAACTGTTCTTTCAGTGGGGACTTACCCAGTCCCTTTATGCGGTTTACCATCATTGTAACGGTTTTTGCGAATTTTTCTCCTTCAGATGCTGAAATCCAGTCGTGGTGTATTCTTTCCCTTCCAATTCCTAGGTCATCTGCGAGTTTGTAGATTAATCTCATTCTTCTGTCTAATTTGTAGTTTCCTGCGTCGTAGTGACAGTCGCCCATGTGGCATCCTGCTACTAACACACCATCTGCTCCTTCCTTGAATGCTTTAAAAACAAACTGTGGTTCGATACGTCCAGAGCACATTACCCTGATAACTCGAACGTTTGGAGGATATTGCATCCTTGCGGTACCAGCAGTGTCGGCTCCCCCGTAGGAGCACCAGTTACAACAAAACATAACGATTTTTACATCATCCTCAGCCATAGAGTTTCCTCCTCGATTTAATTGATGTACTATCAATGTACGAATATTGTTGTACCATCAATGTACAGTATATGAATATAAAAAGAGTTATTATAAAGGTTACTTATAAAACAAAGTCGAAAAGGTTATATATTAGAATACCAATGGCATTGTTTTTAATACACATTAAAGAGGATATTATTTTCATCTGATATACATATGCGCAGCCCATTTTATTTAAAATCATTTTTAAATCCAATTTTGAGACTTATTGTGATTTAAGATGAAAAATTTTTCAATTCTTTCACTGCATTGGAAATTGATATTGATATTTGATTATCTGATGAAAGGGTATCCTATTAAAAATTTTAGATGAATGAATTTTTTTTAAAAGAAATATTTATACTATCATTTTGTTATCATCAACTCCATGAAATTGGCCAAAACCTACAAATAATACAGATCAGATCTAAAGCTGGATGACTTAAATCAAATTATTTATCTTAATAAAAACATAAAATAAGGTACTTTCAGTGTTTTTATTTTTTCAATAAATCTAAATTTAAAAAACACTCCAAGTTAAACCAAAAATGGTGGTGGTTGAACTGCTGCTTGAAATAACCGATCTAGCGGTTGAAGTTAATGGAAAAGAAATTTTAAGTGATATAGATTTGTATATCGAAAAGGGAGAAACCCATGTCCTTTTAGGACCAAACGGAACAGGTAAAAGTACTCTATTCATGAGCATCCTTGGATTTCCTAAGTACAACGTGACAAGAGGTGAGATAATCTTCAAGGGGGAGGACATAACCCACCTCACAACAACTGAGCGTGTTGAACTTGGTGTTGGTGTGAGTTTCCAGAACCCTCCAGCAATAAGGGGTGTCAGGCTCAAAGACCTTTTAAGGCTTGAAAGCAGGAAAAAGGGTATTGAAACAGATGAAGATGAACTGGATCCTGAAACACTGGCCCTTGCAAGAACACTCAAATTCGATGAGAAGTTCCTTGAACGTGACGTGAACCTTGGATTTTCAGGTGGAGAAGTTAAACGATCAGAGATACTTCAACTCCTTGCACAGAAACCAGATTTCATAATGTTCGATGAACCAGACTCTGGTGTGGACATTGAAAATGTGGAGCTTCTTGCAAGTGAGATAAACACTCTCCTTGAAAAGGATAAAAAACCTGGTCTCCGACAAAAATCAGGACTTTTGATAACCCATTTAGGTTACATCCTGAACTTCGTTGGTGCCAACAGGGCACACGTTCTCATGGACGGCAGAATAGCATGTTCAGGAGATCCAAATGAAATATTAGATGACATAAGAAAAGAAGGATTTAAAGGGTGTGTGAAATGTTGCCAAACACATTAGAACGTGCTGAAAAAGCTAAAAAGAAAAAAGCTGCCCTTGGAGAAGATGTAAACATCGAAGAGTTTGAAAGGGAAAATCCAGAGGAACATGAAAAAATAGACTCCCTTGAAGACCTTCCAAAAAAGGCCCAGGAAACACTCCTGAAGGTTGGTGTAGACCCATCAGGTGAGGGAAGAAGCGGTTCATTCCTCCAGATGGATCAATCAAACGTCTGCACAAACTGTCAGTCTGAATCAGTTGAACTCATGGGAATGAAACAGGCACTAGACAAGTACGACTGGCTTCAGGATTACATGTGGAAGGCAGTACAGGTTGATGCAGATAAATACACAGCCCAGACAGCTCTTGGAGAGACAAGTGGATACTTCATCCGGTCATTACCTGGATCCAAGGAAGTGTTCCCAATCCAGGCATGCATGTTCATAGGTGATGAGAACGTTGCACAAACTGCCCACAACATCATCATTGCAGAGGAAAATTCAGAACTTCACATAATAACAGGATGTTCAACAGGTTCAGATGTTCTGTCTGCAATGCACGTTGGTGTTTCAGAGTTCTACCTCAAGAAGGGAGCTAAGATCACCTTCACAATGGTACACAACTGGGCTGAGCAGGTGGAAGTCAGACCACGTACTGGTATTATAATGGGTGATGACTCAACCTACATCTCAAACTACATACTCACAAGTCCCGTTCGAACCATACAAGCTTATCCAACAGCTTACTGCCAGGGAGAAAACTCAAAGGTGCTCTTCCAGTCCATACTCAGCGGTAAGAAAGATTCCGTATTGGATCAGGGATCCAGGGCCATTTTAACGGGCAAAAATTCCAGTGCTGAGATGGTTACCCGTGCAGTTTCCAATGATGAATCCCAAATATACACAAGGGGACATCTTGCAGGAAGATCTCCTGATGTTAAAGGCCATTTAGAGTGTATGGGTCTCGTGTTATCAGATGATTCAATGATTTACTCCGTTCCAGAGCTTGAAGGTGCTGCAACAGACATGGAACTTTCCCACGAAGCAGCTGTTGGTAAAATAGCTGAAGAAGAAGTTTTATACCTCATGTCCAGGGGTTTAACTGAAGAGGAAGCAGCTTCCATGATCGTCAGGGGATTCCTGAGCATGGATATAACGGGTCTGCCACCAGAGCTTGCATCTGAAACCAAGAAGATGATAGACTTGAGTGTCAAGGGAATGTAAAAAAAATCAGATCCAACTGATTAACAAAACTTTTCATTCCGATTTTTTTTCTTTTTTTTAGAATTTCAAATTTTATGCATTAATTCACCTGGTAATTCAGTTACATGATCATTCAAAGACTTGAGTTATTTAAAAAATGATTTGAAAAGATTAAATGAAAAAGAGAGGTGTTTTGATATGTACATAAATGGTGAAGCTCTTATTGGAGATGGAAACGAAGTTGCACATATAGATTTGTTAATAGGTGACAAAGAAGGTCCTATAGGTCAGGCATTTGCAAATGCACTGGCAAATCCTGTGGAAAAACACACACCACTTTTTGCTGTTGTTGCACCAAACATGGTGTGTAAACCAATAACCATGCTCCTGCCTAAAGTCAGCATTCAAAACCTGGACGATACAACCAAAATATTCGGACCCGCCCAGAGAGCCGTTGCAATGGCAGTTTCAGACTGTGTTGAAGACGGAACAATCATGAAAGAAATGGTTGAAGATATATGTATACTCTGCGGTGTTTTTATTCATCCAGAAGCCGAAGATCCAGACAAGATCTATGAGTACAACTACGAAGCAACAAAGCTGGCAATAAAACGTGCTTTTGCAGATGAACCATCTATAGAAGAAATATTAGCTAAAAAAGATTCTTTAAAACATCCATTCTTCTACAGATAACTGTTTTGAACTTTTGAAATAAATTTTAATAAGATTTCTACACTTTTTTAAAATAGTTAATTCCTTTAATTTTTGATTAAATCTTTAATTTTAATTTTTAATTAAATTTATTTTTGATTATAAACTTGCAAAAATAGAGCTGTGTTACTTATGACATTATTTAAAGTATCTATCTGAAAATTTTCAGAAAAAATAAGGGTGAAAATTTATTCTGATATTATTATGAACTCCCCTACCTTCTCAACCTTACCAAAGGGCACTAAAAGATTGTCCCCTTTTTTCTTTGCACCTTTAACGTTGACGTTGCGACCTTTTTCCACTTTTATAACAACATCAGTTATTTTACCGGTTTTACCGTTTATTATGAGTTCTTCAAGTTCGCCCAGTATTCTTGCATTGTTCGTTGCAACCTGGTATCCTCTGATTTCACTCCATACCTTTTCTTCCCCTTTTATGAGTTTCCTCTCTTCAACAACCATACTATCACCTGCAAGTTTTCATTTATGAGTTTGCCTTAAAAGTTCCTCTAAAATTATTATGTCACTACAGCTATTAATATTTAAGGCCAACTCAACCTTCCCCATTATAAGAACTTCCTCATCTTGTTGCTTGTTGGTACTTCTTAATATATTTAATCCCGATGGAACCATATCTCCCATTATTATACTTGGTTTTAGACCATTTTCCCTGAAAATTTCAAGTGGAACTGCAACACACATTGCAGGTTTACCACATAATTCATAGTCAATGATCACTTCATCAATTGTTTCACCATCAATTAGAGGTAAATCCGATGCTATTGTAACTATAACCTCATTTTCATCTTCAGGATATCTTTTTGATATGAAAAATGCAAGGTCTTCAATGTAACCGTCTCCAGGTGTTTCAAAGACATCTGCCCCAATTTCTTGGGCAAATTTTGAGGTTTTTGGCGTATTTGGACTGGTTGCAACAATGATCCTGTCCAGTTTGCTGGAGTTTCTCGCAGCTTCAATCACATGTTGGATCATGGGTTTTCCTGCAACTTTTATGAGGGGTTTTTCACCTTCAAGTACCATTCTACTGCCTTTTCCACCGGCCATTATCAAAGCTGTTATCATGTGATCCTCCAATTATTTCGGCACAATTTTACAGAACTCTGCATCATCCAATTTTTCAAGTTACTGTAATGGTAAGATTTATATAACTCCTACCCTTAATATAACATTCCTTAGAGAAATTAGCTAAAGAGGGTATTCAAAGGATTATGTTCAGAAAGAAATTTTTTTTGGAATTATTTACTAAATTAACCACATATAACCCCTTAAAACTGAAAAAAATCACGTGGTGATATTTAATGTTTGAAAATTTAAAGACTGTTTTCTTACTCACGGTGCTCACCCTTATTCTCGTGGGTATAGGATACTTTATAGGATCATTATTTGGAATTGGACAATTCGGGGCACTCATAGCCCTTTTAATAGCTGCAGTTATGAACTTCACATCCTACTTCTTCTCAGACAGAATAGTTCTGAGGATGTACAGGGCAAAGGAAGTTTCAGAGGCAGAAGCACCTGTTCTTCATCAGATAGTTTCTGAACTTTCAATGAACGCTGGAATACCAAAACCAAGAATTGCGATCATTGAAACTGCAACACCCAACGCATTTGCAACGGGTAGAAGTCCAAGTAATGCAGTTGTAGCTGTTACAACTGGTATTTTGAACCTTCTGGACAGGGATGAACTTGAAGGTGTGATAGCCCACGAACTAAGCCATGTTAAACACAGGGACATCCTTATAAGTGCCGTTGTGGCAACTGTAGCCGGTGCAATAGCATGGATAGCCAACTTCGCCCAGTTCTTTGCATTCTTCGGCGGTGATGGGGATGATGCTGGTGGAATCCTTGGACTGATACTCATGAGCATATTCGCACCAATCGCTGCAATGTTAATCCAGCTTGCAATCAGCAGGTCCAGGGAGTTCAAGGCAGATGAAGGCGGAGCTAAAGTTTCAGGAAAACCATGGGCACTTGCAAATGCACTTAGAAAACTTGAAATGGGAATAAATGCTCGCCCTATGGATGCTAATCCCTCAACAGCCCACATGTTCATAGCAAACCCATTTGGAGGAAGGAGCAGTAGATTCGTCAAGCTTTTTTCAACCCACCCCCCAATGGAAGAGAGGATACACAAGTTAATGGAGATGTGAATCCCTTAACACTCCCCTATTTTTTAAGTTTTTTGAAATCTTTTTTAATAAAAATTTTTTATAAAAAATAGTTATTTTTACAGAGTTTTACCCATTATAAGAAATTTTATGATGAAATGAGAATTTCATAGAAATATTTTAGTTCCAGTGCATCATCTTTTTTTTTAATGGAGAGTTTAAAACTAAAAAAATCAATTTATTAGTGAATTATTAATTCTGAAGTGTTAAACTAAATCTAAAAAATTAGAATGAATAAAAAAAATAGTGTGAAATAGGTTTTAAATTAAAAATAGATAATTTGAGTGTAAACTTGGCGAAAATATTACTAAAATCACTCTTTTTAAACTCAAATGAACCTATTTCTTCTGAAGCTTCCTTCTCTGACCCAATATACAAGGACCACCATGTCTTCCACCTACAGGAACCTTTGGAGTTCCTATTGAGTTCATACACCTTGCCATCATGGCAGATCCCATTCCAAGAGCATCAGAAACGAATATCACATCTTCAAAGTATTTTTTGGAATATTCAAGGATGAGTTCAGGTTTTTTGCCTGTGATCCCTGCCCTTCCAGTCACACCCAGTACAGAACCTTCTTCCACAACTCCTTCCTCAAAGGCTTCTTCTATGAGCCTTTTAACCACCATTGCACTCACATGGTCCAGGGTTGCAAAGAGGGTGTGTATCCCTGAAGCTTCGTAGATCTCATGTCCAAAACTGGTTAGTTCAGATATTTCATCCCCATTCTTTCCAACGTCACAGCCTATCAGGGTTGTACCTGCTGCATATGCTGCTTTAGGATCTACAGGTACAGTTCCAAACCTTTCACGACCCTCAGGCACCTTTCTTATGTCAACGTGTTCATGGGCTTCTTCAGCATATTTTTTGGCGGTTTTCCAATCTGCACCTTTTATTATTCCCTTTTTGTAGAGGTCCAGGGCTGCACCTCCTCTTTTATCCACCTTTTCTGTTCCACGGATTATTGAGTCGGATATTGCTCCTGCAAGTCCGCAGAAGTTGCCCACTGTCCTTGAGTAGGGTTCCTGGCTGTTGGTGATACGGCCTGCGAGTGTGGTTCCAAAGTCCATTGAAACACATGGATCCCTGAAGTCAACCTCAGTCCATTTTGCACCCAGCTTTATTCCTGCTGTAACTAATTCCCCTTCCATCTCATTTGCTACAACTGCCCTTCCAGTTGGTGGTAAAACACTCACAACTGCACCATCGAACATCACCTGATCTATGTAGGTGTATTCCTGGAGGCGTTCAGGGAAGTTTTCCTTACTCATTGCAGGGGACATCTTCCTTGGAGGTATTCCTGCTTCAAGACATCCATTTGCAAGGGCTATTATTAGGTCTCCAACCTCATCCGGTGAGGCAAATCCCGCTGTAACACCTGTTGATCTGACAACGAAGTCCAGATCTTTATTTATATCAACATGGGCCTTCTTCAGGGATTCAAGTATGGTGTTCTTTACCATTTCAGATACTGATTCCTTGGTGAGTTCAACCTTCCACACTGTTTCCCCAAAAACCTTTTCCCCTTTTTTTGGTGGGCGGATGTCACGCGTCATCTTCACTGTCTTATCAAGAAGGTAAGTTCTACTTGTTCTGAGGTTCGTGGCAGTTAATATGCATTTTGTGGTGGTGTTTCCAAGTTCAACCGATGCAACCACATAGTACGTATCCGGTTTCATTAAAAGACCGGATCCCGCTGTTTTTTTCATGTAAGACGTTGATTTGATATCTTCAATTCTTATGTAATTACTTTTGGCCATTATGGGTTTTGGACCCAATCCCAGTAGTTTAGCAAAACGTGACAAATGATACCCCCTAAAAAAATTAATATTTAAACTCTTTCTAAGGTATAAATTCATTTTAATGGTAATATAAATCTTGTGAAAAAATTTTTCATTCGATGCTCAATGAAGTCTCCTTGAAAACTCTCTCTAAAATATCATCTGGCAGATATTTCAATAGTTAAAACCCATCTTTATCCATTGGAAATCTAAAAAATTAATAAAAACTATTCTTTAATAAAAATAAAATATATCTGCAGGTTATCAGCGTGTACTTCCCTTCTCAGGCTTGTGACTCTTTTACGGCAATTTTGAATGGTTTCTTTGAAATTTTTTTAGAAAAAGGGGGATTGTGATTTTTATAGATTTTAATTAAAAATAGTACAAAAAAAATATAAAAATAGGTTATTTGACGACCTGAGTCATCAATTCACCTTTACTCCTATTTAACTCAACAATATTTTGTTACAGTTTTATAAGAGTTTGAACATTGGGTGTCCTTCAACTGCTTCAGTGCCTAAATCTTTGGCAGCTTCTGCTATGAAGATATCAGCCATTGCACATGCTGGGAAAGCAAGTTTTGCGTTTTCTATAGGTCCAAAGAGAACGAAGTCTCCACCTGCCATCTGCTGGACAAGGTTGGAACCTATGTCACAAACAGGCCATGCTTCTTTGTGTTCTTTTTTGTAGCCCCTGAGCCAATCCCATGCTGAAGGCACGTTGTGGATACCGCTTCCAACAGGGAATCCCCATTTGCTTTTCTCAACAAAGGAAGTTCTGACTGCTACACCTGCACCCTGTCCGAGTGGGGTAACTGCAGTGTCCATGAGTGGTTTATCGATTCCGCACTCTTCAGCCATCTGCATAAGACCTTTGTCTAATGTACTTCCACCATCTTCCCATATACTTACTTTACCATCTACTGTTGGTTCCATAGGGTTGAATCCTAGAACTATGGATGCTGTAAGGTCAGATTCTTTAACTGCTTCAAGTTCAGCAGCATCTGCAGCCATGTTTATGGAGTTGTATATAGCCCTGTCAGCTAAACCAACTTCTGTAGCATAGTTTGCACCTGCAACTCTTGCATCACCAGAGGTAGAGTCTATCAGGAATGGTGCGTCTGTGAAGTCACCTACAAATTCCAAATATTTAACAAGAGCTTCAGAAGTAGCTCCAAATACCTGTACTAAACAAGGGTTTCCTGTTACGTCAGACATTTCTTCCATGGTTTTTATTAATTCTTCAGCTTTCGCTTTGTCGAAAATTCCTGCTTTTTCATCTTCAATGATTTTGTGCCCACCGTAAAAGATGGTTCCTGCTAAAACAGTTGGATATTCACCTGGCTGTCCACCGACTTTAACACCAGCTATATCTAAAACAACTTGTTCTTTGTCAAATCTAAACATACGTAATCCTCCTATTAAATTAGACTCCACCAAATGCGGATAGGATTGCTCCTACTTTTACAACTTTGAATGCGATAAACAGGATTATGAGACCTATCATAATACCGTATAGGATTCCTATATCCCTGCCTATTTGTTGACCCATTCTCTGGGAGATTTCGCCGTAGTTGAACTCAACTTTTTCTTCAACATCGTCTAATCTCTCGTTTGCTTTGTTGAACTCGTCTGAAGGGACGATGACACGCGGTACAACATTTTTATCATCTGTCATAACTTATGCCCCCCTGATGATGACCCATACTACTGGTAAGCCTACAAGAAGCATTGCGAATACAAATCCTATGGCCATACCATAGATCCTTGTGTTTATTAAACCTGCAAACAACCTCTGGTCCCTACCAATCAACTGGGTACGAATTTTTATATCTTCTACAGTTTTTTTAATTCCTCTAACGTTAGGTTTGTTTGATATTAACATGTTTAACCCCCGTTATTTCAAGAGTAAGATGGTTCCAAGAGTTAAGATGAATGCTAAACCTATAACAAGTCCCTGAACTTTTCCAGCGTACATACCTGCAAAAATCCTCTGGTTTGCACCGATCCCTTTGATCTGTGTCTGTATGTTACGGATTCTTGCATCAATTAATGCTGTTTCAGGTGTTACTGGTTTAACTTCTTCACCTTCTTCTTCTTCACCTTCTTCCTCTGAGATCTCTATGACCATTGCTTCTTCTTCAAAGGCACCTGGATCTTTTTCTATGCACTCTTTTACTTTAGACTGGATAGATGCAGCGTCCTCAACATCTATGAGGTCCACTAATTCCAGCTGCTGCTGGAATCTTTCTATTCCTTCATCAGGTACGTTTTCAACGTATGGTATAGCTCCAGTTGCACCTAAGATGCTTCTCTTTTCTGGGTCAACACCATTTTCGTGTAGCGCCTGTATACTCTGACCGGTGATGTGTCCCTGCACCTCTGATCCACAGAGTATGAGGAACCTTATGTTCGGGTTGGATATTATGTTAGCTATGACCTTCTCGACTCCGAGGTTTTCGGTTTTGCATGGTCCTGCTATTGCTGCGCCTGCATCTGCTGGCACATCTTCAATGTGAGAAGCTAGTGTAACTGCTGCAACAGGGCTTTCTGGGTCTCCGACCACGTAGTCACCGTTTACGACAGGCCATCCTTCTGCGGGTGATTTTTTATCAGCCATTCTTTATACCTCCTATAATAATAGGGCGACCAGCAGTACAAGCCCTAATACAAATCCATAAACCATGTTGGTTAGTTTACCTGCTGTTACGTAAACTCCTTCCCTTCCAGGATAAGCACCGGGAGATACGGTTGTTGGATCAAGAGCGTGTTCAATATCGTCTGCCGCAATCTCTAATTCAGCTATTTGTTCATTTATAGTGTCTAATGATACTAATACGACGTCTCTGCCTAGTGCTGCTCCCACGATACCTGTGGAAGGGTCAAGAGTCAAGTTTGATTCAGGAGCTATTTTTATTAAAGGTAACATTTCTACCATTCTTATTCCTCCTTACTGCTCTTCCTCTTTTGGCCATAGTCCCGTCCATTTGACGGATGCTGCTTCATTCAATGATGCCTGTATAAAGGATCTGATTGAAATGAACCATGCTAAAGCACCAACAACAGATATTGTCACAGGTGCCCACAAGGTACTGGACGTTCCAATTGCAAGTAAACCTACTATTGCCATTGCCATAAATCCTGTGGTTGATGCGAGTTTTAAGGTTCTTATCTGGTTCTCGTTTGGTCCGAGACATGCGTTGAATGGGTGCTGTATTGCCATTGTGTTTAATATAAACAGAAGTCCTATGAATCCTGTTGATATGACTGCTGTAAGTATTGCTGACATGGAGTAACTTCCAGCTATTGCTGCTGAAAAACCGAATATGGATAATGCAGCTGCACCTGAAAGCTCAATTGTGCACCTTACAAGTATTGGTATTTTCATTTTAATGACTTTTTTACCAATTCCTGAAACTACTGCTCCAAGTACCATTGCAAGTACGAATCCGAATAGTGGTCCGAGTATTGTTGGTATTCCAGATATTAAAGCGCCTGCCATACCTGCAACTGCACCTATGATACCTATAGCTAGGGACATGTAACCTATTGAAGGCACACCTGTACCTAAACCGTAGCTTGCAACTCTTCTTATAGCGTCAGCTCCCCATACTATTGCACAAACTGCACCTAATGATGCAAAGAGTGGTCCAAGTACTGGGTTGATTGGAGTTGCGTAAATTCCTAAAAGGCCGCCTATTACTCCAAGTGCCAATGTTTTAGTTGGGGAAACACCTATTTCAGGTGCGCCTCCTGCTGCTGCTGACATTAGAAGACACCTCCTTTAATTAGTAGAACTGAAAAGATTCCTATTACAAGGGATGCTATAAGGCATGCTAATGCTCCACGTCCAAGCCTCTTGAATTTAGGGTCGTGGAATCCTTCAATTGTACCTCCTATGTTGTAGGAAGCTAAAACTGCGTTAACGAAGAACATGCCCACAGCGAATATTCCTGCAACTGTGGCAGCACTTAATGATGAGTATGATAGTCCTGCTGTGGTTAATGCACTGTTTAAAGCCCAATAAACCAGCCCACCACCGATTCCACCTAGGGCTGCTCCAATTAAACCGCTTACAAAACATACTGTTGGGATTCCGTGCCCTTCAGTACCTGGTGTTATGTATTTTTCCTGTTCGTATTTTGTTATTGGGTCGACTGCAACTTTTGCAGATGCAGGTACAACTCCAACACCCCATACGTAGATGAGGTTACCAATTAACATGGTTATACCTATCATGATCATTGAACCTACAGCACCTGCTGCTAGGATGAGCCATAGTGGTGATCCTGTCATTGATGCTGCGGCTATGAGACCTGTCATACCTGAACCTGCTGCAAGCATTGCAGTACCGGTTCCGACACCTGTAGCCGTTGCTATAGCTGCTGGAGCACCACCCACTGGTATGAAGTGTACACCTCCACCAATGAGAACGCCTCCAACTGTCATAGCGCCTATTAATAATAATGGGTCCATCATAAAACCTCCTTATATCCTCATTCTTTGTAGGGTCCGTATTTGGTTCTTGCAAAGACTTCTATTCTGTTGTTTAGTATGATCAGTAGTAAGATTATCACAAAGCTTGCGACTACTCCACCTGCTGCACCGAAAACAATGGTTGTCCAGAAACTGAAGAACACAATTGCTCCAAAACAGAAACCTGTTAAAGGTCCACCGTATTTTGCACAGAAGTTTACAACATCCAGTGAGTTCCTTGCACCGAGTTCTGCCTTAGTTGTTATGTCACCGTGGATAGCCACTGGTATACCTCCACCGAATGGGTAGGTCTGGTATTCCCTTTCTGCACCGTAGTGAACATCTCCTGTTGATGAGCCTATAGCACCTATTGTTATACCCCATAGCACTGCCAAGAGTGGTAGTGGGAACGGGTGGTTAAATCCTACTATATTTAACGTCATCATGTAGGATAATCCTACTATACAAAATGTTGTTATAAATCCATGGGCAGCTATTGGTCCTAATGTCTGTGTTATGACATCAAGGTAAACTGGCTGGTTGAACTGTGCTTCACTTACTATCCTTCCTAAGTAAGATGTTGCAGCATATGCTGTGTGTACTAAAGCTGCTATGAATCCTCCTGCAGCTATTGACATTATAACGGGTAAGCCTATTGCGCCCATTAGGACAAATGCTACAGAACCTGCTACACCTGCAAGTACACCCATTTGTACTGGTTCACCGGAAACAGCTTTGTTGAAGATCCTGTGTAGGTGTCCCATCTGGGGTGCGAGCTGAACCTGTGAGTTTGGGTTACTCATTGAACCTACGTCAGATTCTAAGTCCTCTGCAGCGCCTGCAATGGTTGCGGCAGCACCCATAAGAGCAACAACACCTAATCCTGTTATCATAGGGTCCATTTTATTTCCTCCTAAATTATCGTTAATAAAAAAAATAGGTGTTAAGTAACACCTATTTATTTAGCTGGAGAGATAAGAGCTCTTTCTCCTGCTGGTTCGAATTCTCTTAATGCACCTTTAGCGAATCCTGCACGTACTTCTGAGAAGTCAAATGCTAGGCTGTCGTCAGCAAATGCGATTTTAACCAGTGGGTTAAATACAAATGCGTCTTTACGTGCTGCGTGTGCAGATTGAGCTATACCTGCGTATTCTCCCTGGTGGCCCACGTTCATTGCGTAGTTTGGATAGTTTGGTCCTCTGAGTTCAAGTGGTAATCCTTCGTCTCCTCTGATGGAGAATACGTTGGATGCACCACACTGATCCTGAAGGTCGTATCCGTAGAAACCAAGACGTGAGTGCTGTTCTTTGTGTAAGTACATGGATAAGTACCATGCGCTTAAACCTGTCTGAGCGTTACCAGTTGCGAATCCTGTGGAACATCCTGCTGCAGCTGCTGCAACTGCGGCCCTCTGTGATCCACCGAACTGGGTCTCGAGAAGTGCTGGGTATTCTTCGTACTGTTCAAGTGAGTAGAAGGTTACTTCAGAACCTACGTCCAGTACTGTGTCCATGTCGTTTGGAGCTTCACATAGTCCACCGAATTTGTCTTCGACGTACTCTTTACCGTAGTAACAGAAGTCGTCAAGGATGTTGTCAGTGTAAGCAGCTGTTGCGTACTGTGTGAATCCAACACCACCGGACATGTATGAACCTAACCAGATCTGGTCGTATAACATTGCACCGGATGCAACAACGTCCAGACTTACCCTTACTGGGTCATCCATGTATTTCCTTGAGGACTGACAGATGTCAGCCAGGTAACCGAATGGAATTCCACCAGGTTCGTTTTCTCCCCTTGCTCTCCTCTGTGGTAGAGCTGTACCCATGTGTATAACTTCTGCGTGTTTTGCAGCAAATGCGAAGTCACCGGTTGCGGCTTCTCCTGCACACTGTTTGTAAGCAGAGATCATGGACATACCGATCTGCATAGCAGACCACCTGGAGGTTGTACCTCCATCACAGGTCCTTGAAACTATTGTTGGGATCCTGACAGCCTGCCAGATACCGTCGCCAACTTCAGCTTTAAGAACTTCTGCCTGGTCATCTGGGAACATTTTGTTGATGTCTATGACGTATGCAGAGTCTATTTCATCTGCTACTTCGTCGTTACCTGTGAATATTTTCACGTAACTGTCTGCAACAAGTGCAGGGTGGGTTTCCACCATGTGTTCCTGAACAACTGCTGCACCAGGCATTGAGTGGTTGACAGTTTCCAGGTAGTTTGTGATTGTTTCAGGGGAAACTTCTTTACCTAACCTTTTTTCGATAACACTGTGAGCTGTTCCTAATCCAACGATAACAGTTCTCCTGATATCGTCCCAGAACTGCTGCATTGCAGCGTTGTTTACGAAGTGGAGGTCGTCACCTTCAACGAATGTGTCTGTGGTTGAAACCTGGTAAGGCATGAGAACCCTCTGACCGAGTGGAGAACCAACATCTGGGTTGTACTGAGGAATTCCACGTTTAGCTGCTACTTCTTTACCAGCTTCTGCGAATTCCCTTTTCCTCTCGGATTGTTTCCATCCACCGAATGAGTAGAAGGTTGTTTTCTTTTCTTCTGGGGCTTCTTTGAATTTCTTATTTAAAGCTTCCATAAATTTTTTATCAGCCATAATTCCACCTCCTGATTATTCAGGACTGTATCCACCGTTTGATCTGGTTACGTGTATCCTGTGGAGTACTTCTACTGCGTCTTTGTCGTCTTTGTATGCTTCACCATCCATCCTGTAGATGGTTGTTTTTGATCTAAGGGTTGCTTCGTCGAGTGGTTCACCTAAAACAACAGGTTCGTCCAGTTCTTCACCGATCTGATTCTTTATAGCTTCAACTTTTCCGGTTTCTTTGTTCAAGACCTGTCTTCTTAACATGTCGAACATGAGACCGTCTTCGTCAAGCCTTAATGAGTGACCGTGCACACTTGCGCCCCTTATGCCTGTACGGGCTGGGTCAAAGAATTCTGTTTCCAGGAGTTCCTTGGAGATTTTCTCAAGGTCCCTTTCCCTTGCCTCTATGATCTGCCTTCCTGATAGTGTACCTGCGTCAGCACCTCGGTACCTGCATAGGTAAGCCCTTGATCTTGCGTATGGTTGAGCTGGTGCGAAGTACATTGAGTCAACAAACTGAATGTATCGTACCCTGTCACCGGCTTTTGCACCGTCGACTGGCTCGACCATTTCTCTTATAACATCATCTGGTTCGTCCATTTCTTCTAGTGGTGGGTGTACGCTGGGGTATTCCTCACCAGGAGCTCTGTGACCTAAGACTTTTACAACATCTTCGTCTGAGATTTCTCTAAATTTTTCAAGTTCGTAATCAGGGTTGCATAAATTCCTTCGGTTCTGAGCAACCTGACTAGTTCCGGGATAAAATTGTGCCATATTCATGCACCTCCTAATGCTAATCTTACTTTTCTAATAATTTCATCCAACTTCTCTTGGGGACAGGTTTCTCCTCTGATAACGCCGCTTATGATATCCTTGATTTCACCTTTGGTTTTAGGTTCATCAGGCATAACGGCCCTTGTTTTGACACCTATCTTTGCAAAATCCTCAAAGTCAACAGGATATTCACATATTATAACGCATGGCCTGTTAACGTTCCTCAAAATCAACCTCGCCTTGTAAATGATGTGATGTTTCACACCTCCAAGGTGTACAACAACAAGCCTGTGCCGTTTTATCTGCTCGATCTCCTTTGGAGTGAGTCCGAAAAGGCTTCCATGACCTGCTGATGGAGCGTCCTGTGGAACACCGCCGCCTGCATTTAAAACAAGTGTACTTGTCTGTATGTTAGCTTCCCTTAGAGCAAAGGTAATTTCACAAACAGGTTTAGTTATGTGCCTCCTTCCAGGAGACATTGCTATTGCCAAAACTTCACTTCCACACTGTGCAAATGTTCCTCTCTGGGCAATTCCTCCTCCTTCGCCCATTCCCATGGTTTCTCTGCAGTCTACAACATGTGTGGATTTTCCCATCATGGTTATTCTTTCCTTTTTAGTACTTTGGCTCTTTCACTGAGTTTTGCGTTCTGATCTGTTAAACCGATCATTTCATCTGGAACTTCGTCCAGTTTGTCTCCGTATTTTATCTGATCTGTCACTGTTTTCTGTTTCCTTATGAACAAACCCATGTGTATGTTGTATCCAAATGGCAGAAGTTCTTCGCATATCTCTTTTACTTCATCAATCGTTTCTTCACTGTTGATTTCCATTAGAATTCGTCCAGTTTTAATCTGTAAGTCAACTTCCTCACCATCAATCATTATGGTTCGGCGATCTGGGTTATCGGAGCCCTGAGGAAGTCTCTGTCCCTGAAGAACCATTCTTTTAACGCCTTCAATTTTTTCAAGATCATTTAACAATCTTTCTGTTGTATCCGCGCTTAACAACCTGTGTGGAAATATTTCAATGTCCATTTACTGCTTTACCCCCAAGTTTTGGATTTCAATTTAGATTTTGTCCTTTATGTCGACTGCTGCCTCCACGACATATTTAAGTGGTTCTCGGAATGCATCAACTTGGCTGAATACCTCTTTTATTAATCCGGAGGTTGCTTCTGGGGAGAACATCTGTGTACCTGCGTCTAATGACATTGATGCTGCAACGCATGGTATAGCAAATCCTTTACTGTGTCTTGTAACGATGTGGTTACCGTTGAAGATACCTGGACCTCCACCACCGTATATGGAGTGGCTGAAGAAGGAGAATCCTACAGCTGTACCTTCTACTCTACCAAAGTCTACACCTGGTAATCCAGTCTCAAATTCTATTATATCGTTGTAGTATAGAAGTGCTGAAGCAACACTCTGACAAGCTCTTGCAGCACCGGTACTGACCATTGTAGCGGCCATCATACCAGCGGAAGCATATGCATTCCATTTTGCTACATCGTCTGTGCCGTATAATTTGAATCCGTTGAGGTCTTTGTCTACTTTGATTACACCGTCAGCTTCTGCCCTTTCAACAAGGTCTGCTACGACTGAACCAACTGTACCTTCTTTACCGTTTGCTTTTACGAGATCGAACACTAAGTTGTCAGCGTTGAATCCCTGGTATGCAAGTCCTAAAAGGTGCATTCTTTCAAATGCTCCTACTGCATCACCCATCTCAAACATTGCAGCCTGTTCTAATATACTGGATAGAGCAGATGACTGCATGGTGTTTTTGAGGGTTGTTGCAACAACGTGGTTAACCATGATGTTCCTTAATGCGTAACCTGCACCTTCAAGTTTCTGAGGCACGTCAAGCATGGTTGCTAAGTTTCCACCCATGAAATCAACTGTCTGTGGGTATCTACCGAGTACTGCTGCTTTAACCATGTTTGCATCGTACATGTTAACGTCACAAACGTCAATTATAGCCTGGATGAATGCGGATGCTGTTACTAATGGAGCTGCTGAGTATTCAGCTGCTGCTTCGAACCTTGCGGTTGGTATCTGTACAAGTATCCTTTTTCCACCTGCGAGTAACTGAACATTTGTGTTGTCGCCTGCTTCAACTTGTATCATTTCTTTTGCTTTTTCTGCTATGGCTTCTGCATTTCCCACTAGGTCAAGATCTAGTTCCCTTCCTAGGATTTTACATGCTTTTCCACCAATAGTTGCATTTCTTAAAGCTTTTTCGGTACCTTCTAAGTTTACAGCTACAGTCCTTTTAACTCCCTGAACGATTGCTTTAATTGCAGGGTTCTTTAATGGACTGAGGGCCTCGAGCGGTACTTGTTCTTCAACAAGATTGCCTCTGTCGTCGTACAAGTCGATCTTATCTTCAAACTTTGCCATTTTTTCCCTCCTGAGAATTCTGTACACCATTATCCGTACCAGTTTTCTAAAGACCATATGGTCATTTTACATTGAAAATCTTTCCAGGAAAAATCAGGGTGTGAGTTCACAACACTAATTTTAATCCATTGCAGATTCCCATGGTACAACTTTGATATACGAAACTCCATTTATTGCTTTATCTATTATTAAACTTTCTTCTTGATTCATATAGAAAGATTTATAAGGAAGTATAGCCTAAAATTTTTATAGTGCTTTTAATATTTCTTTTTGTTACTTTAAAATCCAAAATTACTTATTTTATATACGGAAAAAGTGAATATTATGCAGATAATAGCAGATGTGGGCGGAATACCCGGGAAAGATTGTAGAGGGTTCTGTAAATACTGTTACTTCCGAAAAGTAAAAGGAAATGAACCTCTTGGATGTAAAAACTGCTCACCCGGAAGAGTAGGATGTGAAAGCTGTACTACCGGGGTTAGGGAAACAAAGAACGAATTTATACCCCCATTTATGGTTTTAGGTTCAGTACAGAATTCCCTGATGATGGGAAATTACCATGACGCTGATCTGAAGGTAAATGTGAGTGGGGGTGGAGATGTAAGCTGTTACCCTCATCTAATGGAACTTACAAGTGGATTGAATCAATGGGACCTCCCAATACACTTAGGTTACACCAGCGGGAAGGGTATAGATGATTCAAAAATCGCAGCAGATTTAATTTCACTCGGTGTTAATGAGGTTACCTTCACTGTTTTCTCAACGGATCCCCATCTTAGAAGGGAATGGGTGTTGGACGATAAGCCTGAAGAGTCCATGAAGGCACTGGAGATATTCTGCCAGAACAGTGAAGTTCATGCCGCATCAGTTATCGTTCCAGGTGTTAACGACGGCGAGAAATTATTTGAAACTTGTGCCAAACTCGAAGAATGGGGTGCAAAGGCATTCATACTTATGAGATTTGCAAATAACCGTAATCAGGGGCTTGTACTTGGAAATGAACCCATAATTGAAGGTGTGGAATCTCACAGCATAGATGAGTTTGATGCGCTCGTGAGAAGTGTTAACAAAGAGTTCAACTTCAAGGTTACAGGTACTCCAGTTTGTGACCCTGAAAATGACACACCATTTGCAATTTCAAAGGATAAAAACAAGGAATATCTGGAAATACTCTCTGAAGTAACATCTGAAGCCACTATTCTTACAAGTAACGTTTCAGCACCATTCATTAAAAAAATAATTAAAAATATTGGGGCTGAAGACCTTGTAAACGTTGTTGCAGCAGAACAGGACATAGGCTGTCTCATAACCCATGAAGATCTTGAAAAAATCGACCTGGGGGATCTGACTGAAACTGTCCTGCTCCCAGGAAGGGCGTACGTCCATAATAAAAGGGCCCAGGAAATATTGAGCCGCGACGGTGTGGACAGAATCATTGCAAGGGGTCCTGACAAACTCTCAGTTGACGGGGAAATGAGTGGAACCCTTACACGTGAAGAGGTCCTGAAAAAAGAACTTATAGCCTTTGAGGATTTGATTGAAGCTATAAACTTCTTTGGAGTGAGAAAAAGTTGATAAAAGGATTAATTGAAGGGGCATTAATATTTTTTTAATCCCTATTTTTTATCTTAATACACTCAGAGATCATTCGTTACAGGAATTTAAGTATATGCTTGCTTTGGTACATTTATAAAGGTTACAGGTAGTCCAAAATGAATAAAAAAAAGCTTAAAATAACTGTTCTGACACCTGAATTCTACAATTATGGTGCCATGTTAATTGCTGGAATTTTAAAGGAAGCAGGTTATGATGTAACATTAAAAAAGGGTTTCAGCCAACCCATCCATGCAGATATTGTTTTTTTAAGCTTTCACTCCACGATACACCTCCTTAAGTACAAACATGACGTGGAGACTATAAAGGCAATGAAAGTCGTTGGGGGTCCTGTGAGCAGAGTTCCTGAGCTTGTTTTCCAAAATTTGTCTGTTGATATTGTTATGGTTGGAGAAGCTGAAGGAAATATTCTTAAACTTATGGCTGCACTCGAAGATGGTTTTAACGTTGAAAAATTGCGCCTTGTGAAAGGCCTGGCATTTGAGGATGCTGGAAATATTCAACAAACAGATCATGGTGAAAGAGTTTCAATGAAACGGCCTTTACCATTCATACCTCATGATATTTCTTCAGAAGACATAAGAGGGGCCAACGTTTACATTGAAACCCACAGGGGCTGTCCTGGAAGCTGTGCATTCTGTCAGGTTCCCTGTTTTTTTGGAAGGGAAGTCCGAAGCCGACCCCATGAAGATGTTATAAATGAGGTCAAGGCATTCTTAAAGGCAGGCGCAAAAAGAATTGCAGTGAGTGGTGGTACTGGAACACTTTATGGCAGCAATAAATTCCGAAACCTTGATGAACATGCTTTCACCCACCTTTTAAAGGATATAAGCAGTTTAACACGCCCTAAAAATCTTACAATACCTGATATAAGGGTGGATCTTATAAGTCCAGATATTTTAGAGGCCCTTCGTAACTACACAAACGGCTGGGTTTACTTCGGAATAGAATCTGGAAGTCCCCGCATTCTCAGGAGTATGAAGAAGGGAATAAAGCTGGATGATGTACGTGAAGCTGTTGAATTGGCCAGGAAGGAGGGACTTAAAATTGCAGGTTCCTTCATAGTGGGATATCCTGGCGAGGAAGAAGAAGATTTTCAGGCCACAATTGACCTTGCAGATGAACTGATGTTGGATGATTACTTCGTGAGCATAGCTGAACCCCTACCTGGAACAGTTCTTGCAGAGGAAATAAAGAAACTTCCAGATGAAAAAAACGCTCTTTTTCAGGATGCTGAAGAGTACAAAAGACAGGGTTTGAGTCTTGCAGAGGAGCGGGCCCTTAAGCTCATGATGGATTCCTTCGTTTTCAGGAGCATGCCTGTGCCCATGACTGAAAATCTATTCAAAGCCCTTTTAGATGAAGTAAAATCTCAGGGAGAACATATAAAAACTGTTACACCCTTAATAAAAGGATTATGAATAGTTAAAATAATTTTTAAATTAATTTTTTTAAGGTATAATTTTTTCTAATGATCCAGATCGTGCAAAAATTTGTTTAATATTAATTTTAATGTTAAATAAAAAAATATAAAAAAATGAGAAAATGTGGAAAGGATTTGAATTCTTTTTGAAATCCTTAGTTCTCAAGGACTTCAACTATTTTATCAACGATTTTGGAAAAATTCTCAAGGAATTCCGGATTTTTGAGTCCTCCTTCATCTTCATTTTGATAGAGAGGTAAGGTTCCAAGGAGGGGTATGTTCAGTTCTTCTGCTAATTTTTTTCCACCATCCTTTCCAAATATGTGGATTTCTTCGCTGCAGTGGGGACATTTGAAGATTGACATGTTCTCCACAATACCGATCACAGGGATCTTTAGTGCCTGAACCATCTTAATGGATCGTTCCACATCATCCAGGGCCACTGAATGGGGAGTTGTGACCACAATAACACCATCAAGGGAAGGAATGGACTGCAAAACAGTTAAAGGCTCGTCACCGGTTCCTGGAGGACAATCAATTACTAAAACATCCAGATCACCCCATAGAACATCTGACAGGAACTGCCTTATTGCACCTGTTTTTTTGGGTCCCCTCCATATGAGGGGTTCGTTGGAGGGTAGAAGTATCTCAGTTGACATCACCTTAACACCATCATCTGTTTCAAGGGGTTTTATACCTTCTTCAGTGCATTGAAGTTCTGATATTCCCATTCCAAACATCTGCGGTATGTTGGGTCCGTGGAGGTCCGAATCCAGTATGCCTGTTTTAAACTTGCTCCCTGCAAAGGCGGATGCAAGACTGGCAGATACTGTGGATTTTCCCACACCACCCTTACCACTCATAACTGCAACCTTATGTTTGATCCGGCCCATGTTCTTGGTGATCTTAATTTCCTGTTCCATAACTGCCAATTTCTGTTTTTCTTCTTCACTGAGATTTTTTACCATGTTGAATCCTTCTTTAATAATTCATGTCCATTAAATCCATTTTGTTATTAAAATTATTATTCCTTATTAGTTAATTATGGTTTTTTTTAATTTAAACTTTCAATTAAGTTTAATCATGACCTGCTGTGCATGGTTCAAGTGATCCTGGCTTCAGATCTCCATTTTTCCACTGTTGAAAAGCTTGACTCACAGTTCCAGTAGCTCCCGAAAATACCTGAACACCTCCATTACTGAGCATTTCAACAGCTTTAGCTCCTAGATTCCCACAAACCACTATATCCCCATCGTTGACCAGTATGACTTCTGCAGCAGTTGCATGATCACCAGAATGTCTTCCATGAGTTTCAAAGGCTTCTAAGTCCATTACAATATCATCTTCAATTTTAAGAATTGTTAAGTAGGGGGTTTTACCAAAATGGGGACAAATTGGTGAATTTAACCCTTTTTCATCTTCTGTTGGAAAACATAGATTTTTAATTTTGAACATCTCCCATTGAATTTTTGAATCATCTCAATATTTTTTTTATATTTCAATCAGCACCACAGAGTGGTGCTCCACATTTAGGACATTTATTTTCCCTGCATGGTATTCCTGGAGTTTTTTCGGTTTCATATCCGCATTTGGTACATTTACAAACCCTTGGCGGTCCTGCCATTCTTCCGGGGCCTCCAAATGATCTTCTCATTCCCATTCCAGGCTGTCCCAGGTTCTGAACTTCTTCACTTTTGAGGGCTACTATTTCTTCAGAGCCACAGTCAGGACAGGTATCATATTCCTTGGTGGGACTGTGCCATTCAAAACCACATTTACTGCATCTATACCTTTTTTCGTCTGTCATACAGATTCCTCCTTTAATTTTTATAATTTTACCTTCCACAATGGCCTTTGCTATTTTTTCCCGCGCGGAGCTAAGGGTTCTGTGGAAGGTGGGCTGTGATATCCCCATGAGTTCGGCTGCTTTTTTCTGCTGGATTTTCTGATAATCCTTCAATCTTACAGATTCAAATTCATCCAGTGTGATTAAAATCGGCTCAACATCTGTGCCTTCCTCTGGTTTGAAGCATCGAAACTGGGGTTCACCAAATACTCGTCTTGATCTTCTCGGCCTAGGCATGTTATGAATATATATTCATAATTCTATTTAAAGGTTTTCTAAAAAGTAGGATCAGAACAAATGAAGGTTCCAAAAAACTCCACATTGAATCATTTTAAAACTATTAGAAGTCTAAGGTGATTTTACGCCTGAATTTAATACCTAAAATACTCTTCAAAGTAAAAAAATTAAAAATTAAAGAAAAATACAAATAAATAATAATTTTAAGGCCGTTTTGCTGGTTTTAAATGAATGGAAGTGATCTCACACCTCGATCCCAACCTCATTGGAGGCCCCCATGTCCCCGTACCCTGAGAAACGTAAAGTTTAGTGTCTTTGTAACTGTAAAGGCCTCTGAAATATGGAAACATAATTTTAACAAAAAGGTTAACGGGAATCATCTGTCCTGCATGGGTGTGGCCTGAAAGCTGGAGTTCTATTCCTGCATCATTTGCTGCTTCAACTTCCCTGGGAATATGGTAGAGGAGTACAGAAGGTTTTTCAGGGTTTATATCTATCTTTGAAAGTGATTTTTCAAGATTTTGGGTTTGGTAAGAATATTCCACACCAATAACTTGAATCCCCATACATTCAACCAATTCGTTTCGGAGAATTCTGAGGTTTATTCCCTCAAGAACCCTAAAAATCTCATCCATTCCCTCATAAAAATCATGGTTACCTGTTGCAAAAAATACTGGTGCTTTCAAATCGTTTATTGACTTAAATGTATGTTTATGAAGTCTTGCACTCCCATCAACCATATCACCAGTTATAAAAACCATTTCAGGATTCAATTTATTTGTTTCATGAACTATACGTTCCATGTAACCCGAATTTCTTATTGAACCAATGTGAATATCACTGAGTTGAACCACGTTTAAATCGTTCTTCAGTCCATTTAAAGATATTTCAACCCTTTTTATTTCTAAATCCGAACTTTTTGATATGGAATAAACACTTACAACAGCTGTCAGAAAACCTATTATAATTCCTGCTGTTTCATGAGGTATTTTAATGAAAAATGATGTTAATCCATAGATCGCAAGAAAGGATATAAGATAAAATGAGATCCCCATCCATGCAGAGGCTGCTGTGTAGAACACACGGGTTAAATTATTTGAAACAGTTCTTTCAATTAATGCCGCTGCAGGGTAGGAAATAGATGCTAGGACCATTAAAATGTAGAAGGTTGCATTATGGGAAAATCCTAATAGGAATGCCATTGAATAGAAAATACCGTAGTTCAAGGCCAGAAACCCTAAAAAGAATACTGATATGAATGCCATGTACTGGAAGATGCTTCTCATTTTAGACCCCAATATTGATAATTTGGATGATGGTTGGACTATTTCTTAAAATCTTGTAAAAATAAAAAAGTTTAGGTTCATTTTCAGATCATGGGCGATTTAAGTGATGAATTAAATTATAGATGTTTCTGGAAGGAGTTTCACCATTGTGTAATCGTACATGAAGGATTTTTTTATCTCTGAAATATCTCCAAGTCTGTAATCGCTTACAACAACATCTGCAATATCCTCATGGAATTTTTCATAATCCAGTTTGACCCTTACACCATCAAGCTGACTTACAACAGGTACTGGAGAGTAAACCTCTTGTATTGCAGGTACCTGGTTTTCTATCTCAGTCTTAACGAGTATTGAGGGCACTATTGGTGGGTCATCTGCCATTTCCCTTCGTTTATTGTCCAAAATTTCTTCAACAACCTCAACAAGCTTTCTGAGGGCCCTTATGTTTTCTCCCCTTTTGAGTCTTCGAGGTATCCTTCCAAGACCTCCAACATATGCATCTGCACCGGGCAGTTCAGACACATCAAGGTCTGGAGCTCCTGTTACAACTATTGGTATGTCTATATCATCAAATAGATGAGTTTTGTTGGTTATGCACTCCCTGAAGCTTCCAAGGGCGAAGACTGCAAGGTCATGCTCTGCTATGAGGTTTTTTTCATCCTCAGATATTCTTGATATTTCCTTTCCAGCCCCCCTTGCGAGTCCTATCATGTTGTCCTTTGCACCGTAACGGCGCAGGTACTCCGAAATATCACAGGCAGAGTGTGGAAGGTGCTGCCTTGCAAGGGTTGGGGCAACTATGGCTATTTCTGTACCTGCCATTGGGGCTATTTTAACCTTTCCAAGAAGTTCCTTTGCCTTGGATTCAACCATTTTCACGTCTTCAATTGGAACGGCCAGTGTTAGGACAAGATCCATCTGACTCGTGGTTTCTTGAAGAATAAAACCTCCCAGATCTTCTATAAGCTCGTTCATTTCTTCGTGCTTGTGAATTCCACCCGTGTAAGTTAAAGTTTCATACATAATCTTTTCTCCAAGATGTTGTATCGTAATTTAGCCCTTTCTACAGGGTTTAATGGTGCATTTTTGTGGGAGGGTAGTTCAACAGCCCTATCTCCCATGGTACTTATTTCATCAACAAGTTCATCCTTCATATAATCTGGGTAAACCAAATAATCCTGATGTACAGATACTGTCATGAATCCCATATCTTCAACAATTTCCCCTAAGAAGTTTGAGTATACCTTAACTTTCATGTTTTCATTATCGGATGGATCCACTGAAGTGCCTGCCGTAGATTCACAGCCCACATCCTTAACAAGGGGTTTTGTTCCAAATACCTTTGAAATTTCTTTTAAACTTTCATTTATCTGTGAAAATGTGTTCACCTTGATCTTCAAAGATTTCATATTGGTATCTGTCTCTGAAAGTACAACTGCAATATCTGCATCTGTAGAATCTGGATGCTTCGTGACTTCAAAGTCCTGAACTCCTGCAAGTCTAAGTATCTCCTGACACATGGGAGTCGTAACAATCTTCATTTAACTTTAACCTCGATTAAACTCATGTATTCTGAATAAGTTTTAAATTCCTAGATGTTTTAAAAGGATTTATTTTATCCCAATTCTATCCATTGATTGATTAAGGTTTTATTAAAGTTCCTTTTATTATGTTTTGTGTTTAATGTTCAATTCAGATTCATCCCTCAAATCATCACAACGAATTCAAATCTGGATTTTAATGAACTGATTATGGTTTATCTATTGATTGCTTACTATGAAACTGAATATATATTTATTTAATGGAAGGATTTAGGAATCTCTTTTCTGATTATCTAGTGGGACTGAGATAAAATCAAAACCAGCCCATGAAAGAGATTCTGTTGAGAACATGTGTTCTGCAAAATATTTATATAATTGGTGAAACAAAAAAATATGTATAAAGACTGTTTTAAGTTGGTCTGAGGATGTGAAGGAATTGTTTAGGGTAGATGAAAGTCCAAGTACAGCTCCAATTAAAGAAGGGGAAGAATACGAAGTTAAAATTGAAGATGTAGGTAAAGAAGGCGATGGAATAACTCGCGTTGAAGGTTTCGTCGTGTTCGTGCCGGACACAAAGGTCGGGGAAGAGGTCAAAGTTAGAATAACTTCTGTAAGAAGACGTTTTGCCTTTGCCGAGAAAGTCGAGTAATTATCAAGAGATCAAACTTTTTTTAAACTTTTTACTATTTTTGGTGTTTAAATGAAGATTTCTTTAAGTTTAGAGAATTCAAATTCTAGGGATGTTACAATAATGGTTGATGCTCTGCGGGCCAGCACCACCATGATCACTGCCCTTGAAAATTTTCAAACCATAATACCCGTTAAAAACATAGAAGACGCGGAAAAACTTGCCTCAAAGTACTGTGCTGTCCTAGCAGGAGAAAGGGGAGGTGCAGCGGTGAAAGGTTTTGACACTGGAAATTCTCCAGTTGAAATTCAAAATTTCAAAGGGGAAATTCTCGTTCTCACAACCACCAATGGAACTCGAATACTTGAAGGACTGAAATCAAAAGCACTGGTAGGTTCCTTTGTAAATGCTGAATCCGTTGCAAAAAAGGCTCTTGATATCGCAGAAAACCATATCGAGGTTGTTATGGCTGGTGTGAATGGAAGATTCGCAATTGAAGATTTTCTGGGTGCTGGAGCAATAATATCCAACTTGCAGGATCATGCCCTTGATGAAATGGCACTTGCATCTGTCATGGCTTCACAGAACAAAAATTGGGTAAATATTGCAGTTAAAACTTCAAAATCAGCTCAAGGACTTTATGAACTGGGATTGGGTGATGATGTTGACTTCTGTCTGAAACACAACATATACGACACCGTCCCAATGTACAAAAACGGGAAAATAAAGAGAAATTTATGAACCATACAAGAGCTTCAGTTTAAAATCCATGATGAAACGAAATTAAATATTCATAAATAATAATATATATTGGATCAATTGTATTGGATAGTGTTGGTTGATGAAAAGTTTTTGGTTCAATCAACTTAACTCATTTTAATAAAAATTATTAGTGTAAACTCTTCAGAATTTAAAAGATCAAAGTGAGAAACAAATGGCACCAGAAAACCTTAAAATAATAGGTACAGCACATGTATCAGAAAAAAGTGTTGAAGAAGTCAGAGACACCATAATAAACGAAAATCCAGATGTTGTGGCCATAGAACTCTGTCCAAATCGTTACTACAACATGCTGGCCGAGAAGAAAGGGGAAACAAAAAAAGACCCATCAATACGTGAAATTATTAAGGGAGATAATTTAGGACTTTTTCTTGTGAGCAGTTTTTTATCATATTTCCAACGAAAAATTGGGGATGATCTGGGGGTTAAACCAGGTTCAGAGATGATGGCAGCCATAGAAGCTGCAGAAGAAACTGGTGCAAAAATAGCTCTTATAGACAGGGACATCCAGGTAACCCTCAAAAGGGCAATGAACCAAATGAGCATCTGGGAAAAGATGAAATTTTTCTATGGATTTATAGCCTCATTTTTTGCTAAAGATGATGAAATAGAAGATGTTGAGAGTATAAAAGAGGGAGACATGCTTGAAGAGGTTATGGAGTACTTCAAGGAAATGTCACCTAAAGCTTACCATGTTCTGGTCACAGAAAGAAATGCCTACATGGCCCAGAGACTTCTGGATATTGATGCAGAGAATGTTGTTGCAGTTGTTGGAGCAGGACATAAAGAGGGCATAGTTGAGTGCATGGAACGTCCAGCAAACATTCCACCTCTCCAAGAGTTGATGACACTCAAGGAGTCAAGAATCTCATTGGGAAAGGTTTTACTCTTCTCAATACCTGCAATATTCATTATGATATTCATAGGAGCATTTTTAAGTGGTATAAACATTAAAACAAGCCTTTTTCAGTATGTTATGCTTACGGGAGGACTTGCATTTCTTGGATCGCTTCTGGCAGGATCTAAGATATACTCTGCAGTAACTGCATTTCTTGTAGCACCTGTAACTGCAATACACCCTCTTCTTGCTGCAGGATGGTTTGCAGGAATAGTTGAAGCCAAATTCAGACACGTTTCAATGGAAGATATGCACAACATCACCAAATGCGAGAGTTTCAGGGAGCTTCTTCAGAACAATCTTTTCAGGGTGCTCCTCGTTGTGGTTGGAGCCAACATTGGATGTTCCATAGGCACCTTCATATCCATACCAGACGTTATATACCCCCTGTTCAGCAAGATAATTGGACTTTGAAGAACATAGTCAATGCTAATTGCTTTTTATTATTCAAAACTTTTTATTATTCAAAAAAAACAAGGTTATTCAATTAAAAAAAATATCTCATCACCATGGAACATTATATAAATGAAGATCAACTACTACCTAAGTAACTGAGACGAGAAGTGATCTTAATGTATTTAGTGTTTAGATGTGATTGTGGCCGTGCAATATACGCTAAGGAGGGTACGGCACGTAAAAAATGTGTTTGCGGTAAAAACCTTAAGGTTAAAGAACGCAGAATATTTGCTAAAACAGAAACAGCGGAAGATGCCTCTGAAATGGTCAGAAAGCTTCAGGAAGAAAAATATGGAGGCGCAGTCTTCACAACAGCAGATAAAATTTAAAAATTAATATTAAATTCCCCTAATAAAACCAAAAAATCTAATCTGAGTTCCCATGACTGATAATATCTACGATATTACAAAAAAGGGCGAAAGGCAAAACATAGAATTTAAGGAAAACCTTAATAGAGATTATCATCTCAAAAAAGAAAGGAAACAACAGCTTGCAAGCCAGATGAAATATCGGATGGAGCTGGGAGATGGTGAAGCAGTTTATTTTATAGGTGTTCATGATGATGGACATCTAATTGGTCTCTCCAGAGAAGATTTTGAAGAAACTCTTTTTGTACTGAAATCACTGGCAGAGGAAGTTGATGCTGAAGTTTTAGACATGGAAAAACATCCAGCAGAACATGGAGATGTTGCAAAGGTTCTGATCAGCAGATCCCACGATCCAAAAAATGAGCATATGCTGGTTGGGGTTGCAGGACACGTGGACCATGGGAAAAGCACACTTGTTGGGACATTAACCACAGGAACACTTGACACTGGCTCCGGAGGAACCAGAATATTCCTGGACGTTCAGAAACATGAAATAGAACGAGGACTTTCTGCAGACCTTTCATTTGCAGTTTATGGATTCTGCAATGAAAAGCCTGTACGCCTTAAAAACCCATTAAACAACAGGGAAAAATCCAAGATCGTTGAAAAATGCGAGAAAGTGGTTTCATTCGTGGACACTGTTGGACATGAACCCTGGCTTCGAACCACAATAAGGGGTATCGTTGGTCAGAAGCTCAACTACGGCCTTCTGGTTGTTGATGCATCCCAAGGACCCACACACATCACAAAGGAACATCTTGGAATTATACTGGCAATGGAAGTGCCTGTGATCGTTGCAGTAACCAAGATCGACACTGCAACTGACGAGAGAGTTCTTGAAGTTAAAAATGAAGTTTTCAAGCTTCTGAAACTGGTTGGAAGAATTCCCTACATGGTAAAATCATTTGAAGATGCAGATTTCGTTGCAGAAAACATGAACCAACACATCGTACCTGTTTTAAAGGTTTCAGCAGTTACAGGTGATGGTCTGAAACTCCTGGACGAACTTTTTTTAAGGTTGAAAATATCTTCAAAGGATGAAGATCTGAAAAAACCGTTTATGATGTACATAGATAGGATATATTCAGTTACTGGTGTTGGAACAGTTGTAAGCGGCACGGTGCGGCAGGGAAAAGTTAAAAAAGGAGATAAAATTCTTCTTGGACCAAGTGGAACTGGTGAATTCATGGAGATCAGTGCAAAATCCATTGAAATGCACCACTACAAAAAGGAAACTGGTGAATCCGGAGAAGTGGTGGGCATCTCAATAACTGGAGCAAATATGGATGATATAAGGAGAGGAATGATTGTTTGTCATGAAAACTATCCTGCAATGGCTGTGAGAGAGTTTGAAGCTGAAGTTGCAATATTCGTCCATCCAACAACCATAAAAAATGGTTACGAATGCATAACCCACATAGAAACCATTGCAGAAACTGTTATTTTTAAGCCCCTTGATAAAGAATACCTTTCAGCTGGAGACAACGGCAGGATAAGGATGAAATTTAAGTACAGACCATGCTGTATACACGAAGGCCAGAAACTCATATTCCGTGAGGGAAGAAGTAAAGGATTTGGAACTGTTAAAAGGATCCTTGCGTGAACTGTATTTAAAACATGAAACGGTGCCAAATCACTGAAATTCTTTTATTTGATTTTTTTATTTATTGAACAATACTCTTTTAACTTGATGTTACTATTTTTTAGACAGTTCACTGAATACTTTTTTAACGATACCATCGAACAACACTTCAAACTCTGGTTCGTATAGCACTGCAGGTTTGAGGTTAACAAGGGCATCAACAAATCTTTTATCGTATGGAATCTTCCCAAACAAGGGTATTCCCTCTTTTGTTGCATATTCAACTAGTTCATCTGTAAGTTCAGGGTTAATGTCCCACCGGTTAATGACCAATCCTGAAGGCACATGAAAATGTTTTACTAGTTCAAGTGCACGTTTAAAGTCTGAAAAAGCTGCAGGTGTTGGTTCTGTCACTAACAAAGCATAATCACTATTTTTAACAGATGCAATGACTGGACATCCTATTCCTGCCGCAGCATCAACAATCATAAAGTCTAATCCAAGCTCTTCTGCAATTTCAAGGGCTTTTCTCTTTACAGAATCCACCACCCTACCTGAACCAGATTCACCAATTTTCAAACTTCCCGAAACAATTGGAAACTTGTATTTGGTCATCCCCCATTTAATACTCGCATTTTTAACAGGCCTAATTTCCACAGCCCCCTCCGGACATACAAAAACACATGCTCCACAACCTACACACATGAGATTATTGAATTGGGGCAAGTTTTGATGATCATCCCAAGTTACAGCTGAAAAATTACATGACTGCAAACATATACGCCTTCTACGACATTTTTCATCCATCAAAAAGGCTTTTTTACTGGTGGTGATCTCCTTAGTCCATATAAAATCTTCTTCTTCAACTCCAAAAACCAGTTCAAGGTTTGGTGCATCAACATCACAATCAACAACAATTAACTCACCATATCTTGCCATAACAATTGCTAGAGATGCTGAAAGGGTGCTTTTACCAACACCACCCTTTCCTGAAAGAACCGTCAGCTTCTTCATATAATTTCTCCTATATAACTGGCTATGCTTGAAATAGAATCATGAAACACTGGTATTCCCTTTGAATAATTTTTAAGTATACCCTCTTCGTAGGGTATTTTTCCAACTATCTCAACACCGTACTCCTTAGAAACATTTTTAATAAGGTTTATATCCCCTATACTGGATTTGTTAACGATTATTTTTGCTTCAATTTCCATAACCTTTAACAGATCCAGTATGAGTTCCAGATCATGTTTTCCAAGTGGAGTTGGTTCTGCAACAGCAAATGCCATATCCAAATCCTGCATTGAAGAAATAACATTACAGTGAGTGCCGGCGGGAGTATCCACAATCATCAGATCATATTTTGAGTATAATTTTTCAGCATATTCTCGAGTTGCCCTTACAACTGCAGATGTACTTTCACAGACGGGCTCAACTTCCCCAGAAAGTAAAAGGAAATTTTTAGAAATTTCAGCATCCACTACATTTTTATTTAGGTAACCCTCGTACAATGTCCCAATAACTTTTTTACCACTCTTTATAGCCCTGTATGGACATGCAAGTATACAAGTTCCACATCCATTACATTGATCTGGAATTAGAATGGGATATCTCCCCTTAACAAACACTATGGCGCTTTGGGTGCATACCTTGGCACAGTTACCACATTTTTGACAATTTTCATGACCCATGTCTGGTAACACTGCTTCCACATCCTTCAGTTTCTTCCTATGGATCGAAAGGAGTATATGATCGTTGGGGCCTTCCACATCGCAGTCAAGGATCATGGTCGGAATTTTTCTTGCCATTTCTACTGAAAGAGCTGTGGCTAATGTAGATTTACCAGTACCTCCCTTACCTCCAGTTATTGCTATCTTCATTAATACACCCTTTTTTTTATATCTAAGAGTTAATGTTCCTGAAACAGGATATCATCCAGATTAACCTTCGTATATTCAAGCTATCTGCGCCCCAATCCACGGCCACGAGGGCTGGATCTTGGAATATCCTGTTCTTCTAATCGTTTCTCCAGGAAAAATTTTAAGTTATCCTCCACAGTACCGTCCATAATTTTATAAACCTTAATTCCCAATTTCTTTAAAATATCAAATGCATTTGGCCCGGGAGAACCTGTTACTAAAATTTCTGCACCATTTTCAGCAATGAACTGGGCTGCTTTAATGCCTGCCCCTGATTCACTGATTGCAGGATTTTCTAATGATTCAACATTACTGTAGGTGTCTCCATCTACATCAACGAAAATAAAACTGTTGCACCTTCCAAAAATAGGGCTTGAAGGAGAGTTAATGCTATTACCTGAAGAAGATATTGCTATTTTCATAATATCACCCTTTTTTTACATTCCTTCTTAAAATCAAGAGGTTAAGATCATTTTTTTAACCGCATCATGCCCAGGAAATCTTATTCACTGAAGAAAGTTTTCCTGCTCTCCACTCTTTAAGTACATCTTCAACAGTTCCAGAAGCTCCAGAGAATACAAGTATACCCCTCTGGGTTAACGTGGATATTGCCTTTGAACCAAGATGTGCACATATCACGATATCCACTCCCAAATCAGATATCAATTCTGCAGGGGCCTTAGAACCATCTTCATGCATTCCTGAAAACTTCTCAACCTTATACTTTTTGACTAAACTTCCTTCAACTTGAGCAAAGGTGAAAAAGGAAGTTTTACCGAAATGCATTGAAATTTCAGAGTAGGGACCGATATCCTTTTTTGTAGGCACACAAATTAGGGTCATTAAATCATTCCCTTCATGCACCACAAAGGGGAGTGCCACATTTTGGACATTTCTGTGTTCTGCAGGGAACTCCCAGGATCTTTTCAGATTCATAACCACAGTTTGGACATTTGCAAATAGGAGGAGCTCCAACACCCACCCCCATACCACGTCCTCTCCTTCTTCCCATACCAGGTTGTCCTACTGTTATGATTTCTTCCCCAGCAGAAATTGTTTCTATATCGGTTGATCCACAGTCTGGACATTTTTCATATTCCTTTTCAGGACTGGACCATTCAAACTTACAGGACCTGCATATGTACTTATTTGCCATGAAAATCCTCCTTTTTTATTTTGCCTTGGCCATTTATTCATATATAACCATCTTGAAACATTATTGAAGTTAAATTTTTATTATATTCAATTTCAAGGTTTTAAAAAAATTATTTAATGTTCAATTAAATTATTTCTTACATGCTTTGGCCAGGCCATGTTATGAATATATATTCATAACCTTATTTAAACTTATTGAATAAAAAAAGGATTTTCGAGTAGAGAATGGGTTAAAACTTAGATTTCAGCCAATACATGTATTTTTAGTTTTTAAGCAATAAAAAAAGACTTAACAGATTCTAATTAACTTATTGCAGCAGAATTCCACAATAACCCCAATTTCACAGAACTATCATTAATATTTAAAATATTTAAAGAATATCCCCAATATAACCAAAAAAAGCAGTTCTTTGTTGAAAAAATATAAAAATTATAGATGTAGAAACTATTTTTGAAGATCGAAATAGGTTTTTATTTGCTCGAGCATTTCACATGCCTTGCAAATGCTCAGAGATGATGGTTCTCCACATCGTGTGCATTCACCCATTTTTATCCGCTTTTTAGGGAATTCAAAACTTTTATCAAAGGACTGAAGTATTGAAAGCTTTGTTCCCTGCCTTCGGGATTCCAGGTTGTTCAAATAATTCTTCATCTTAGCCCTGAGGGAACTGTGGGAGTATGGGCATTCTGCAAAGTGCACATCCACCCCATTCATAACCGCCCATATCCCAACATCCCTTTCAGGAATTTTCCAAAGGGGTTTTATCCTTGGAACAAGTTTGGGGTGTATCCTGTCGAGTTTTGGCCCGAACTTGGTGAACCTTCTGAAATCTGCCCTTGCAAAACTCATCAAGAATGACTGTATTTCATCGTCCAAATTGTGGCCAGTTGCAAGTTTATCAGCCCCCATTTCAAAGGCTGTTTTGTTTAGAAGGTACCTTCTGAAAACCCCACATGGAATGCATCCACTTTTGTACTGGTTTACAATGTCGTCAAGTGTGAAGTCAAATTCTTCCTTGAATGATTTTTCAATGAGCTCAACATCCATGTCCGATGCAAATTTTCTTGCGGCCTTTATACCATCAGCACGGTATCCTGATATTCCTTCATCAATTGAAACTGCTTTTAATTCAAAATTAAAATCTTCCCTGAATTTAGAAAGTAGATTAAGGGTTAAAATACTGTCCTTTCCACCTGAAAGCCCAACTACAACCATTTCTCCAGGTTCTATTAGTTCATACATTTCAACAACAGTTCTTGCAGTGTTTTCTATGTAATCTGTGAATCTTTCTGGATCCAGTGCTTTCATAAAAATTATATGAAAACCTGAACATAAATAGAAGTATGATATCTGCTGAAATTACAATAATTCCCATAGGAACCTCCGGGACCAGTTTAAGCCGTTATGTGGCTGCTGCAGTTTCAGCCCTGAAGGAAGTGGGAATAAAATATGAGTTAAGTGGAATGGGAACTTTGATGGAAACTGAAAACCCCCAGGAACTTTTTAAAGCAATTGAAGCTGCACACGAAGCTGTTTTCCGTGAAGGTGCTGAGAGAGTTACAACAAGCGTGAAAATAGACGATAGAAGAGATGTTAATCGCAGCCTCAAAGATAAAGTGTCCTCAGTTGAGAAGAGACTTAAATAGGGTCAAAATCACCTTTAAACTCAGTTATAAGCATCAAGTTCTGTAATCTGCTTTGATACTTCATTAAAATATATGAAGTAAATGCAGATGTAGACTAAATAGGTTTAAAAGTTTTTTTTGAGATTAATAAGTTTGAAAAAGGTTTTTGGAAGTAGATTAGTTTTGGGAATAAATTAGTTTTTGGGAATAGATTTCTGAATGCGGTTGATAACTTATCAATAAATAATATCTTTTGGTAGATAAATCCAAAAAATGAAATGAATGAAAAAATGAAAGAATTTGAAGTTGATTCTAAAAGATGGTTTCTGAAGCCTTTTCAAGGGTTGAAACTATTTTTTCAAGGTCTGATTTTTCAAGTGAGGGATGTACTGGTATTGAGATTACACTTGAAGCTGCCTCTTCTGCTTCTGGACAGGATACCTTGAATCCCATGTCCTGATAGATCTTCTGCTGGTATATTGGTTTTGGATAGTGTATACCAGTTCCAATTCCCTCTGCATTCAAGAATTCAATGAGATCATCCCTTTTAGCCTTATCAACACGTATGGTGTACTGGTGGAAGACGTGCTTCACATTTTCAGGTACTGTAGGTGCTTTTATCCCATCTATTTTTTCTATTCTGCTGGTTAAGTATGCGGCATTTTCAATTCTTTTACTGTTGAATTCATCGAGCTTTTTAAGCTGAACAAGACCTATTGCAGCTGCAATATCAGTCATTCTGAAGTTGTAACCAAGCATGACATGAGTGTAGCGCTGGCTTTCACCATGGGCCCGGATTGCCCGTGAAGCATCTGCAATGCCATCATCATCAGTGGTTATCATTCCGCCCTCGCTTGTGGTCATGTTCTTGGTTGGGTAAAAACTGAAGCAAGCTGCATCTCCCATTGATCCAACCATTTTACCATTATAAATTGCTCCATGAGCCTGTGCAGCATCTTCTATGACTTTGAGATCCTTCTCCTCTGCTATTTCGCATATTGGATCCATGTCTGCAGGCTGTCCGTAAAGGTGTACCGGCATTATTGCTTTTGTTTTGTCTGTTATGGCTTCAGATATCTTTTCAGGGTCCAGGTTGTAGGTTTCTGGGTTTACATCCACAAAAACTGGTTTTGCACCCACGTAGAGTACGGAGTTTGAGGTTGCTGCGAATGTGAATGGTGTGGTTATTACTTCATCTCCAGCTTTTATACCTGCAGCAAGGAGTGCTGTGTGAAGGGCTGTTGTTCCTGAGCTTGTTGCAACTGCATGTTTCACTCCAATGTACTCTGCAAATTTTTCTTCAAATTCTGCAACCTTCGGGCCCTGGGCAATGAACCCTGACTTTAAAACCTTGACAACTTCTTCTATTTCTTCATCACCGATAAGCGGCTTGGCAATTGGTATCACTATTTTCACCTTATTATCTGTCTTTTTAATCAATTTAAAACCAAATTTTTTATATAAATTTGTATAAACCTTAAAAATCATTTTATAACATTTATTTACATTAAAAACATTTTATATGTGCGGATCATCTGCAAATAACTATTAGTAAAAAATGTGGGTTTGAATCCGTCCTTTGAACCTGTTTTCATATTTATCTGAAACTCCCAAGTTCTGGTATGGTTTCACCATTCAAAGGTTATGATGGGATTTTATATAAATATTGGCAATCCTCAATAAAATGGTTCATGGATTAGAATCCTTCCATTTGAATATGTTAAGAAGCTCTGTTTTTTTGTTCCAAAATAGGATGGTTATCATTAGCACTGCAGCGATTAAAATTCCAATGGTTCCTGTAACAGCATCTGATTGATGTACAGTGATTACTGAGGGTAGGTTGCCGAGTCCTGAATCCGTTGAGTTATAGACAACTGCAACGAACATGTTATTTGCTATGTGAATCCCCATAGCTGTTTCCAACCTGTTTTCACCGAGAACTATGATCCCCAACATTAAACCAACTATGAAGGTACCTAAAACCATCATCACACTCATCTGAAGGTCTGTTCCGTTGAAAAAATGCACTGAAGCAAATACAATGGATGTTGTAACCAATGGAATAACAGGTTTTTTGGAAAGAAGACCAAAAGCCTGCATAAGGTATCCCCTGAAAAAGAGTTCCTCAAATGATGCCTGTATTGGAAATGCAAGGACACTTAGAATGAGAAGTACGCCGAAGGTTTTTGGGTTGAAGGTTATCTGGTAACCCTGAATGCCTGTTGTCATCAGAAGGGGTGTGAAAGTTAGGGCTACTATTAGAGCTGTCCAGATACCTGCACCCTTTAAAATCTTCATCCAGTCCATTTTTCCAGTGGTATTTATAAGGGATGTGAATTTTTTCTTGTGCATGAACCGTACACAGATGTAAAAAAGTAAAAATGATATTCCATAGGCAATGAAGACTATGAACAGGAAGAACATTGAATTTGAGGTTATGGATGTTAAATCAAGCTGATAAGCATTTGAAGCCCCGTAAACATAATATATTATCATTAAAACTGCTACCAATATTCCTGTGGCAAGTATCGCCCCAGCCCATGATATAGTTATGGTTAAAAGGTATCTCCACCAGTTATTTTTACCCTGTGATCCATTATCTAGAAATGGGTTGTGCATTTAATTCCTCCAGTTTATAATTGAATGAGTAACATAATGTAGGTTGTAAGGTTCAGCATGACCAGTGAAATTCATTATGTAAGCTCATGTTCAATTAGTAATGTTCAATAACAAATAATTAAATCTTGTTACCGGTGGTTCAGGAAGATGGATGAAACACATATAGATGAAAAAACCATTCACGAAGGAAAAGTCACGATAAAAGTGCCTCATTTCGATAAAGTATCAGCAAAAGCCCCTGTATTTTATAATCCAGTTATGGAACTTAACAGGGACATTTCAATTGCAGCAATAACTGTTTTCAGCCAGGATGCTGACTTTATCAGTATCTGCGACTCCTTTGGAGGTACTGGAATACGTGGCATAAGATACTCCAAAGAAATAGAAAAGATTCAGAATGTTGTTATAACTGATTTAAACCCCCTCGCAGTTCAATTTGCAGAGAAAAACATTGAAGAAAACGAAACAGAAAATGTAAAGGTCTACAGGGAAGATGCCAACATCATGCTTCGCAGGTGCAAGGGAAAATTTGATGTTGTGGACATCGACCCCTTCGGAACACCCTCACCCTACCTTGAATCTGCTGCAGCCAGTTTAAGGGCTGGAGGAATGATCTGTGCCACTGCAACAGATACTTCTGCCCTTTGCGGCACCTACACCGAACCCTGTATTCGTAAATATGGTGCAATGCCATTGAAAACTGATTACTGTCATGAGAACGGTATAAGGATCCTTGCAGGTTTCATGGCCAGAACCTTCGCCAAGTACAAAAAGTTCATTGAGGTCCGTTTCTCCCACAGTACCGAGCACTACATGAGGATCTATGCAACAGTGGGTAAAGGTGCTAAGAATACCGATGAGTCCCTTAAAAATCTTGGTTACATAACACACTGCGATAAATGTCTTAAAAGAACTGTTTTCAAGGGTTTGACCCCACAAATTCCAGAGGAATGTCCTGAATGTGGAGGTAAACTCCGGGTTGGAGGTCCACTCTGGTGTGGTACCATAATCAACAGGGATTTCACAGGGAAGATGATTGAATCTCTGGATGAATTGAAGTTGAATAAAGAAAATGAAGTTCTTAAACTTTTTGAAACATGTTACAGTGAAGCTGAAGCTCCTATAGGTTACTATGATATCCACAAGGTCTGTAAGAATCTGAAGATAAGTTCCCCACCCCTTATGGACGTTCTGGAAAAACTTCAAGAAGCGGGTTACTTCGTTTCAAGGACTCATTTCAGTCCAGTAGGAATAAAAACTGATGCTGATGTTTCTGAACTTAAAAGAATTGTTTTGAATGTTAAAGATTCTGTTGAAGGTTCAGATTAATCCCTGATTTGAACCTATCAAAGCCCAGTATTATCTCCTATTTTTTATATTTTTTTGATTATTTTTAAAATACGTTCTCATGTAATTTTTTGTAAATAGTACATGTAAAAGATTTAAATATTTAAAAAAGTTCTTTAAAAAAAGTAGTGTTTGATTAGGGAAAGGGATCCTGTACCCTAACTCTAAAAACACGTTCTTCATTCATAATTCAGCATGTTGTGGGTGTAGTAGTACTGGAGCTCCGATGCATGCTGCAGCTCGAAGTTTCTGTAGGGGCTGTTGAGGTATGGGAATATTTCCCCTGAAAGTACGTAGTAGTAGGCTGCAAACCTTCCGTACTGTTTCCAGCATACGTAGTAATAGAGTGGGAAACCACAGCCTGGATTGATTATTGCACTTCCAGCCCTTGCAGTTCCGTGCCATACCATGGGTATCGGACCCTGTTGACCATGGGCTTCTGCTTCTCTCATCACCTCAGCCCATGCATCATCGTAGTTGTCGAACTCCTTACCGTTTACCATGATCTTCCATTCATCATCTGGAACCCCAAAGAGGAAGTACTGCAGTACTTGACCCCAGTCTATAGTCGTTGATGGTGATGATTCGAATGCCATTTCAATTATGTAAACTCCATTTTCATTGTAACTCAAATACCTAGAGGTCCCCTTGTAATGCGCAACAATAGCACACTTAGAACCTCGATCCTGCGCGTACTGAGCTAAAAGTTCTGAATGCTGATGCCCAGGGTACATATCGGGATTTGCAAGTTTTACAAATGCCAATCTTCCTAGAGGAGTTACATCACCAGCTTCGCTTGAAATATAAAGGTAACCCCCAAAGAATATGAGAATTACCAATAAAATTACGTACCATTTCATTACTTCACCTTGTAAAGTTTTATGAATCCTTATATCGGACCATGGATTTATTCTTTTTATTATTTTTCTTTTTATGGTTTATTTTTTTATTTCCATCCCTTATGGAAGTTTTTATCTTTTTTTTGTTCTATTTTTCTTTTTATATGCTTTCCTTATCCTTTTTGTTTCCTTTTCGGAAAATTCACAATTATGGTGAAACTTTTCTTACTTTTTGTTTTATTTTCTATTTGTAGTTATGTCTATATCCAGAGTAATTTCAATGTTCAACTATCCAAACATACTTTTTGCTTCAGTCATTGAAACATGAAATGGTGTTAGAATGAAGAGAATGATATCCTCTAAAATGAAAATTTTTCTTTTTACTTCATATATATTAAAGTTTGCTACTTGCGATTTATACTCTCTATTTTATATAAAAATAATTTCATATTATACATATTGATCAAAATGGAGGTGAAAAAAATGGAGATAGGAGAACTCGTATCCGATGCCCTTCGGTACCCACTTTCTGATTGGCAAAAACTTTTAATCTTGGGAGTTGTCGTGATTTTAAGTAGTATTTCTGAACTTGCAAGAATGCTCGGTACAACGAATTCAGCAGTGATAATAGTATTAGGAATCATCGGACTCATATTCAGCATCTTAGTATCCGGTTACATGATAAGGATTATAAAAGCATCCTTAGCCAATATTGCAGAGATTCCTGCAATGGAGGACTGGAAAGAGATGTTCATAGATGGTATTAAAGCAGATGTAGTTGGAATAATCTATGCAATACCTGCTATTTTAATCATAATAATTTCAATAGCACTGGCAGCATTAACCCTTCTTGGAAGCACCAGTTTATCAGATCCTGCAGCATTACTAGGTCTTGCAGCAGGTGCAGGAATTGGAGGAATAATTGCACTTTTGTACATGCTCATAATCACTCCAATAATTGCAATTGCAATAACCAACATGGCGTATCAGGACGAATTCAAAGCAGCATTCAGATTCAGCGAAATCATGGCCAAAATATCTGAAATAGGTTGGGGAAACCTTATAATCTGGTACATCGTTATGATAGTATTATTCATCATACTGAGCATTATTGGAGGAATTATAACCGGCATATTCAGCATTATAACTCCAATACTCGGAACTCTGATATTTGATCTCGTTGTAATGCCCTACATCTACATGTTCCTTTCAAGGTCTGTAGCTCTGGAATACGCAGGATAACAAAAACCCCAATTCTTTGTTAAAATTTTTTAAAAAAATGTTTGAAAAATTGAGGTGAAAAAAATGAATATTAGTGATATAATATCTGACTCCATTAAGTACCCATCCTCAAACTGGGGAAAGGTGCTTATTCTGGGAGTAATATGTATAGCATCTATTTTAATAGTTCCAATATTTTTAGTCTACGGATACGTATTTAGAATAATAAAAGCAACCCTTGCTGGAATGGACGAACTTCCTGAATTTGATGAAATTGGAGAGATGTTCGTTGATGGTTTGAAGATACTGGTTGTGGGTATTGTTTACGCAATTCCAGTATGGATAATAGCAACCATCATTGGATTGATCACAGGGACTGGAATGGGAACAACCACTACAAGCTTAGATCCAACTATGATGTGGGCAGTTCTAGGAAGTAGCATAGTTTTCATTATTGTTGCATTGATTGTAGGCCTCGTGGAGATCATGGCAATTGTCAACATGGCTTACTACAACGGAGAACTTGGAGCTGCGTTCAGATTCAGTGAAATTCTCGACCGCATAGCTCAGATTGGATGGGGAAAATACATTGCAACCTACATCGTCATCGCAGTAATAGGATTCATAGCATTCCTAATAGGCTGGCTCACAATGTTAATCCTAATAGGTTTCATCTTACTGCCACTGATAATCGTTCCATACATCACAATGTTCAGCTCCCGTGCAATAGCATTATTATTCGCATCAACTGAAGAAGCCATAGAATAATATCTGATCTTTTCTTTCTATTTTTTTATTTTTTAACTCTTGATTAAATCCAGAATAACTTTTAAAATTAGTATTATAATTTATAAAGACTCATTTTTTACGTTTTAATGAAATATGAATCATTTTAATTTAAAAAAAGGATCACGATACTTTTTAGTTCTGTAAACAAATTTTTCAGGGCTTAAAATTCAAAATCTATTTATGGTAATATCTTCATAAAAGATTCATATTAAAACACAGGAGGTAAAAGAAAATGGACGTTGGAAACGTTATGACAGACTCAATTAAGTATCCCTCTTCGAATTGGAAGAAGGTTCTTATACTTGGGGTTATGATCCTTTTCAGTTTTTTAATCATCCCATTATTCGTAGCACTTGGATACTTCTTAAGGGTTTTAAAAGCATCCTTAGCTGGTCTGGAAGATCTTCCAGAGTTTGATGAATGGGTGGATATGATAGTGGATGGAATTAAAGTTTTTTTGGTTGGGATTGTCTACAGCCTACCTGCAATAGTGATCCTAGCAGTTTCAATGATAGCAATATGGGGATCCCTAAGCTCCATCACGGCAATGCAAAGTGCGGGGATGTCTCCAACAACTGCACTTGGAATGTTCACTGGAATCGGATTCGTTGGTATGATCGTTGCAATGCTTTACTTGCTTATTATAACACCAGTACTCTACGTTGCAATTGCCAACATGGCCTACAACGAAGAACTGGGTGCTGCATTCAGATTCAGTGAAATAATTGGTTTGATATCCCAAATTGGATGGGTTGATCTCATAGTGTGGTACGTGGTTGTGATATTGATTGGATTTGTTGTATCCTTCATAGGAGGCATAATTGGCATAATTCCAATTATTGGAGGCATAATAGCAGCTTTAACCGTGTATCCTTACTACAACATATTCCTCTCAAGAGCCATAGCTTGGCTCTATGCATCTGCATTCCCTGAGGAGTAATTAAAAACAACATATTCTCTATTTTTTTATTTTTTTTAAATAAATATTCTTAATAACCTGTTTAATGCGGATTCTAGAGGGAATAATAAATTTAAATCTAAAATTATATTAACTGAAAAATTGAAAAAATAAAAAAATTTAAGACCAAAAAAAGTAAGGGCAGTTTTTCAGAATTTTGAAACTGAAATTATTATCATGTTCCAACAAGCCTCAAACCTGTTATGTCCACAGAACTTGAATTCAAAGCCCTTAAATCTTCAGTTGAAAAGTCCCTTATGTCTGAATGTCCTGCAAGCTGGGCAAGCATCTTTGTCTCTTCTGTAATTGATTTTATGTAATTTGCAACCCTCATGGCAGCAACATCAACATCCAGCCGTTTTCTGAGGTTAGGATCCTGTGTTGCAACACCAACCGGACATTTACCTGTGTAGCACATCCTGCAGGCACGACAGCCCATTGCTATCATTGCTCCAGTTCCTATGTACACTGCGTTGGCTCCCAGTGCCATTGCCTTGGCAACGTCTGCACCGCTTCTTATTCCTCCTGTTATTATGAGGTCCACATCATCCTTCATACCGATTTCTTCAAGTCCTCTGACAGCCTGTACAAGGGCAGGGAGTGTTGGAACACCAGTATGTTCAATTACAACTTCTGGAGCTGCACCTGTTCCTCCCTCCATTCCATCGACTGAGATTATATCGGCACCTGCCTCTGCAACGATCTTAACATCTTCATCAACCCTTCCAGGTCCGAGTTTTACGATGATTGGAACCTTCCAGTCTGTTACTTCACGGAGAAGTTCTATGTGTTTGGCAAGGTCTCCCTCCCTTGTGGAGTCAAGGAATCTTGCAGGGCTGAGTGCATCTGTTCCCAATGGTATTCCACGTATCTTTGCAACCTCTGGGCTGACCTTTTCAGCCAGGAGATGACCCCCCATGCCGGGTTTTGCACCCTGACCTATCTTCACTTCAATGGCATCTGCACTGCGAAGGTAATCTGCTGAAACTCCAAATCTACCTGAGGAGTATTGGACAACCAGATTATCAGCAAAATCCCTCTCCTCTGGAAGCATTCCTCCCTCTCCAGTGTTACTGCATGAACCTACAAGGGTTGATCCCTTTGCAAGGGCAAGTTTACACTCCTTACTCAGGGCTCCAAAGGACATACCTGCTATGAGTACAGGAGTTTCCATAACAAGGGGATTTTCAGCGTTCCGAGTGCCCAAAACCACCTTTGTATTACAGGATTCCCTGTACTTGTCAACCGGAGCTATTGAAGCCTGTGCAGGCAGTATAACTATGTCATCGAAACTTGGAAGCCGTTTTTCAGTACCAAATCCCCTGAGCACATACTTCCCTGCCTTGGAAGTGTACCTGATATCTGCTATAGTTCTTGGATCCCATATACTTCCCCCTTTTGTTGGTAAAAGTACTGGACAAGCTGCCGTACATGATCCGCACATTATACAACGGGTTTTATCTATCTCCGCATGATCACCGACTATCTTTATGGCGTCGGTTGGGCAGACTATTTCACAGTTTCCGCAGAACACACACAGTCCCTCTGTGTTGGATGCAAGATCCCCTGAAGGAGACAGTTCCTTGGTTGAGTTTCCGGATATTCTGCTTTCCATCTCAAAACCTCTTTGAAGGCCCGTTGCAAAGTCTTTTATATCCACAACTTCAAGACATCCTGCCTTACATGATTCAACACATGCTGGTTTTCCACCGTCCACCATGCATTGCTGTTCACATTTAATCATTTCATTCTCTGTGCAGTTTATACTACCTATTGGGCACATAAGCATACAGAGTCTGCAGCCGATACATCTATCCTGATCTATCTTTACAATTCCGTTTTCCCTGTATATAGCATCTCTAAAGCATCCTTTGATACAAGAAGGATTCAAACACTGCTGGCAAACCACTGCATGGTACCCGTTTGTCATTTCATGCAGGAATAAAGTGTTTTCACCGGTTGCCTTTGTGCATGCATCAATACAATCGTTACAGCCATCACATTCTGTGGGTTTTGTTAATAGTATCTGTTTCATTGGATCAACACCTACTCATCGTCCTGTTTACCGTAAAATGGTCTGAGATTTTTAGGTTCTATCTTCTTAAAATCTTCAATATCTTTGTTTATACTATAGTTGGTGAACAGCTTCAGCAATTTCTCCTTGTCATCCCCCTCAAGGGGCTTTACTTTTGCATTTGTACCTGTTTCAAAGTTTCCTGCAACGTATATCGTGCCCCCTATCATCCAGTCACCTGTATCAAGTCCAGCATCACCTGTAACTATTATATCACCACTCAACATGTAAAGACCTGCAAGGTTTCCAATGTTTCCCTCTACAATTATGGTTCCACCCTTGTTGAGTTGGCCAACAGCGTTTCCAGCATCCCCATAAACCATTATCGTCCCATTACAAAGTCCAAATCCAACACCTTCCTCTGCAGATCCATTTATTAAAATTTCACCAGATGTCATGTTGTCCCCAACGTACCTACCAACATGCCCCTGAACTTCAATGTGTGCTCCATCATTAAGAGCCCCTAAAAAGTCCCCTGCATCTCCATTCAGAATTATATCTGCATCTTCACCTAACCCCACAGCTATAGAATCTAGTTTTCCATGATTTTCCAGTAACAATTTTTTTTCAGGTTCAAGAGCTTTTTTTATCTCAAGGTTCAACTGATGTGTTGACAAACCCTCTGCAGTTATTTTACTTTTAGATTGCGACGTTTTAACACCACCCATAGTTTTTATATCTTCCATCTGAAATCCTTTAAAAAATTCTAAGTTAAATTGAGGTTAAAATTCGTTTTATAATAAGGTTGCTATTTATATAACATTTAACTTATACAATTCCATATTGAACTGAGACAACTGGAGGTGTTTGGTTTGAAAACCCTGATAACCAATTTAAATGGGCATTGCCTTTTCAATGCTTCAAGAAAAACACAGACAGAGGGCCTTATAATTTTACATGAAGGAAAGTACAGGAAAACTGATCTTGAAGATTTTCTCAAGGGTGGAGACATAAAAATAGAAACAGAAGATCCCTATGAAGCTTGCAGGAGAATTGAGGAAATTATCAAAGGCACAAAAAAACATGGCAGAGTATTTGTAGCATATAACGGCAGAAATTTAGGCCCTCTTTTAAATTTTGTAGCAAACAAGGTAGGTGTTGATGGAATATTCACGTGTTACAACGATAAGGTAGTAAGATTGCCCCTTTTGAAGCTGGATATATCGGGAACAAAGCTGAAAATACTTAACATACTTTACCTTAAAGATTTAACAGCCCGGGAACTGGGCGAAGAGGTAAAAATATCACGTGCAATGGTTTATAAACATTTGAAAGGCCTTATGGAATTGGGTTTGGTTAAAAAATCCGACTCCTTGGAGAAATACTCCATAACCAATGCAGGTAAACTTTCAATTTCATGAATATTTAAAAATAAATATTTAAAAACTTATAAAAACATTGAACTGCTTAATTTCTGTGTATACATTAGGAAAACACTTGTTGATGAAAATTCCATTTATAAAAAACGCAAAATAAATATATGAATTGTGGGATACTCCCTCTAAGATCGGGTGATATTCATAGAAAAATGTTGAATGAAGTTCTTTTGGTTTAATTTTGTTTAGCCTTAAAAATAGATAAAAATTGGATTGAAGAGTTTATTCAACAGGGTATTCAATTCGAAGTTTGTAACTTGCCCTTTCACTTAAAAGAACTGTTCCCGGAACGAAATAGTCTTCAAATTTCTTCACTTTCCTTATGATACATGGATCTATTTCAATGTTCTTTGTGTAGGAGCTACACTCTTCATCATCTATCACTCCCTTTTTAACAAGTTCTATGTATCTCATCCTTATGGTTTCCTCGTTTAACAATCCCATTTTAACCCCCATATAATACAGTGACAAAACTTATATTTAAATTGTTTGCATAAAATTATAAAAATTGTATAACTATTTATAGAATAAAGGTCTTAAAGATAAACATTGTTCAGTGAAATGGTGAAAGGTATGAAAAGTATTGATGAAAAAGAGAAGACAACAGACATAGATGAAATCGATAAGAAAATCCTGGATTTGTTCAACGAAGATGGTAGAATGTCTTACAGAAAAATAGCCAAACGTTTGGATATCTCAATAGGTACAGTGCACAACAGAATAGAAAAACTAATGAACACAGGCATAATCAAAAAATTCGCACCTGTCATTGACCATGGCAAGCTGGGTTACAATCTCACAACAATAATAGGAGTCCGTGTTAAAGGAGGTATGCTAAAAAACTGGGAAGACAAAACAGCTTTCCATAAGAACGTGCTCTGCATGTACGATGTAACCGGTGAGTTTGACGCCATCCTAGTAACACGTTTTAAGGACACAACAGAACTGGACGAATTTATTAAAGCCCTTCTTAAAGAGCCAGATGTTCAGAGAACCTACACACAAACCGTTTTGAACATAGTTAAAGAGGATATCAGTTCAAGTAAAATGATCTAGACCCCTGAAATTAAGAATTTCAATTTACTCTTAACATATATTTGAATACAAAACCCCCTTTTATGAATTTGAAACAGTGCTTTATGATAAAATTCAAAAAATAATTCTGTTATGTATTGAATACTAAAGAATTTCTTTTGGCGCCATATCAATAAGTTGTATTAATAATTAAGATATTAAAAGATTTAAAACTTTAATTAAACATTAAAAATAGGATTTAAAGTTTAAATAATCTTTAATTATTTTTATTTTCTTATTTAAGCCGTATAAAACTCTTTTTAAAGGAATTTTTAAACCAGATGAGTTAATAGTGTCCATTTACATAATTCTACTGGAGAATTGTTGTTTCTCGTAGTTTTGTAGGATCGAGTTTTTTTACGGATCGAAGCTCAAATAGATGTTGGGAGACCTTAAATTTGATGTCCATTGTATATTCAGAGGACTATAGAAATCATTCAACAGGAAATCATCCTGAAAATAATTCACGCATTACCCACACAATGGATGCCGTCCAAGAACAAATAAAAAAGGGCTTTATTGAAGAAATTCCAGTTTTAAAACCTGAAACTGTGTCCAAACAGGATTTATTCAGGGTTCATACAGAACAACATGTTGAAATGGTTCGTTCCTTCTGTGAGGGAGGTGGGGGTTACCTTGACTTCGATACATTTGCATCGCCTGAAACCTACAGCACAGCAAAGCTTGCAGCAGGAGGTGCAGTAACTGCATCAAAACTGGTTTTAAATGGACATGACTTTTCTTACTCCATTGCAAGACCTCCAGGACACCATGCAACAAGAGATAAGGCCATGGGTTTCTGTTTCTTCAACAACCTGGCTGTGGCAGTTGAGTACCTCAGAAAGGTTCATGGTGTAAAGAAGTTTTTCATAGTGGACTTCGATGTTCACTACGGTAATGGAACTGCTGAAATATTCTACAACGACCCAGATGTTCTTTATGTATCCATTCACCAGGACCCTAACACAATTTTTCCAGGAAAGGGTTTTGTGGAAGAAACTGGAGATGGTGGAGGGGAAGGCTGTAACTTGAACATTCCCATGCCCCCAGGATCAACAACATCTGATTATACCTACATTCTTGAAAAAATTCTGGAACCTGCAGCCACTGCCTTCGGTGCTGATTTCTATTTTATGGATGTTGGATTTGACTGCCACATGGAAGATCCCCTGTCAAATATGGGTATTGATGATGAGTTTTTTCCATGGATTGGAGCAAAAATGAAGGATATTTCAGGTTCCATGGTTCTCATACTTGAGGGAGGGTACAACCTTGAGGTTCTCAGAAGGTGTAATGTGAAACTAATAAATGTGTTGACAGAAGAAGTAAGTATTGAGGAACTTACTGATATAAGGAATATGGAAAGTTATCTTTACAGAGGTGGGGATGATATTAATCCCAAAACAGAAACCTTGTTTAAAGTTATTCAAGATACATTTTCACCATTTTTCGAATTTTGAGGCGATTTTATGGAAAAATTCAGATTGGAACAAACTCAGGCACTTTTAGAAAAAGCTGGAAAATCCAGAAACCCTGCAGTGAAATTTAAAACTCCAAAAGAAGGCAGAATTAACTCAGAGTTGTTTGGAAAAACACTGAATGAACTGTTTGAAGCAGAAGAATTTATATACACCAGCAGACCATCCCATGTACTCAATGCAGAGGATGCTCAAACCTTTTGCAGTAAGATCATTGCTGTAAGAGGGAACCTGGATGAAATGCTTGCTGATTTTGGAGTTATTGAAAGGGAAAACAGGAAAGATGAGATCAAAAAACTTTCAGAAAACTTTTTAATCATCACCACTAAAAGCAACTTCAAAAAAGCTCTTACAAAGCTTGGTGTGGATGCTCAGCACATAATCGTTGCAGGCGTGCCCCTTGAAGCCGAGGATATGAAACTCATAAATCCTAAGATACCTGATGCAGCACTTAAAGGTGTTGGAAAGAAAATAGAGCACGTTAAAAATGATATAAAACGAAAAACCGAACAGTTCAATCCAACGGATATTCTGGTTGTGGTTGAAATGGATAGAACTGGTGAAGTTCTTGGAAAAAGGGCCCATGAGATCTACGGTGCAAAGGTCATAACCATGAGAAATCTGAAGGATGTAACTGCGGAGGAGTTCAGGGCAAAGTTATCCCAATGAGTTAATGAAATTTTGAACTGAAGTTAAATTAGATGAATTAGGATTTGGATCAAATTTAGAATGTTGGATCAGATAAATGGAATAAATTTGGATTCTAGGAATAATTTAATTGTTATTTGGTTGGTTCCCATTTAACTAATTTTTTTCAACTTCTTTTATAACCTTCTTTTATATACAAGATAAGTTAATTATATCACAAACCAACATAGATAGGAAGGATTTATTTAAATATTTTATAAATCAATTGAATGTAGATCCAGTACATTAATAGTATCTAAATTGAATATCATGAAAAAACTATCATTTAGGGGTGAAAAAATTGGATTCATGTTTTCCAGATACCCAGGATAAGATACCCTCAATTCCTGTTTACCTTACAAGAGTTGGAGTTACTGGGGTTAAAAAACTTTTAAAAATTGAAAGGGATGAGAAAAGACCAATAGTTCTTTTACCAACCTTTGATGCGTTCGTTGACCTTCCAAGCACACAGAGGGGTATCCACATGTCAAGGAACCCTGAGGCCATAAGTGAAGTTCTTGAAAAGTCATTGGAAGGAACTGCAGTGGAAGTTGAATCTCTTTGTGCTGAAATGGTGAGCTGCCTCCTTAAAAAGCATAAATATGCAAAGAGGGCGGAAGTGAGCATGAAAAGTGAGTTCATGATCATGAAGAAGTCACCAGTCACCAAGATCAAAACCCAGGAGATGACCAAGATCATGGCAGACTCCGTGGGCTACAGGGATGAAAATGGAGTTAGAATAAGGAAGATGATCGGCGCAGAAGTTGTTGGAATGACTGTATGTCCCTGTGCACAGGAATCAACCAAAGAATCTGCAAAGACCAAACTTTTAGAGTTCCTGGACGCGGAAACAACACAAAAAGTTCTTGAAACCGTCTCATTTGCCTCTCACAACCAGCGTGGTCGGGGAATGATAATGATAGAGGTTCCTCAGAACCAGAATGTACGTGCTGAGGACATAATACGGATCATTGAGGATTCAATGAGTTCTCCTGTCTGCGAACTCCTGAAAAGGAGCGATGAAAATGCTGTTGTGGAACATGCCCACAAAAACCCTCAGTTCGTTGAGGACTGCGTTAGGAACATGGTCCAGAAGATCGTTTCTGAATTTTCAAACCTTCCAGACGACACCATGGTAACAGTTAGACAGGTTAACGAGGAAAGTATACACAGACACAATGCTTTTGCAGAAAAAGTAGCAACCATGGGAGAATTAAAAGAGGAAATAGAACGTATGGAGGCAAACGGCGTTGACACGTACACACGAGGTTGCAGGTAAAGTAATGCAGGAACTTGAGGCCTTCGACAAGTCAAGACCTTCAATAGACACCCCTCAAATATTAATCGTGCGAGGAATGTCCAAACTGAGAGTGGATCACCAGGATATTCCAGCAGTTCTCTCAGACCTTCTGAAGAAGCTTGGAGCCAGAAGGGTTGAAACTATCTCAGAAGAAGCAGGCAACCTAATAGGAATCATGGATGAGAATATAAGGGCCAATGTGGATGTGAATGCAGAAACCGATATTCAGGGAATTGTGAGGATGAAGGAATCCTTTGAAAGCATGAACTGCCACGTTGAATATTCCCTTGGAGTTCTAGGTAAAATCGCACTATTCATAATACTCTGGAAGGATAAAAGTGGAATGGGTCCCATGTTCGTTGAACTGGTTGTATCCAACATGGCTGCTTAAATCCGTGCATCCATTAGTTTTAGAAGCTAAAAAAATATTCAATCTGAAAATAAATCGTTCATTGGAGAGAATTTTAATTCAATTTTATTTTTTTTAAAAAATGCAAGTTGGATAACTTATTTAAAACAGCAGCTGAATCAAGTTATTAAAAAACTGATATAATTTAGGAACTGGATTAAAAATAGATAAAAAATCTCTAAAATCAATTAAATGGAAGATATTAATGCCCAGATTATTAGAAGACAACATAATATCCCTTTTAAATGGGGAATGTAATGATGTGCTATCTTTGATGGTTGATGTAAATTCCAAAAGGATCCACGAAAACATCACCTACTCTAAAAACGTTTTCTTACCCCTCACAGATATTTGCAGGAACGAATGTGGATACTGCAGCTTCAGGAGAAACCCTGAGGATCCAGGGGCAAGGATCCTGATGAAGCCTTCGGATGCAATGAATGATATCATCCTTGCAGATAGGTATGGATGTAGGGAAGCACTTTTTGCATTTGGGGAACATGCCGATGAAACCCTTCAGGTTTCCCATGCACTGGAAGATCTGGGTTTTGGAAGCATGCTAGAATATCTCTACTTCCTGTGTGATGAGACCCTCACAAAAACGAATCTTCTACCCCACAGCAACCCTGGAATTCTCAAAAAAAGTGAGCTCAAATACTTGAGGGAAGTCAACGCATCCATGGGACTCATGCTTGAGACAACAAGTCAGCGTATTATGAAAACAGTTGCACACAAGAAGAGTCCTGGAAAAGAACCGAAACTTCGGATTGAAACCATTGAAAATGCAGGTAAACTCAAAATACCATTTACAACGGGACTTCTCATAGGTATAGGAGAAACTGTAGAAGAACGTGCTGAATCCCTCCTTGAGATACGGAGGCTTCATGATAAGTATGGGCATATACAGGAGATAATCATCCAGAACTTCAAGCCAAAACCTGGAATACCTATGCAGGACTTTAGAGAACCTTCACTGGTTGAGATGGTAAAGATGGTGGCTGTTACAAAGCTCCTTTTCCCTGATGTGAGTGTTCAAGTGCCACCAAATCTCAACAGGGACAGTGCTCAGATCTTCCTGATGGCTGGTGCAGATGACTGGGGAGGGGTTTCACCTGTAAGCAAGGACTACGTGAACCCTGAAGCACCATGGCCAGAACTGGACGAACTTAAAAACATTACAGAGGAAATGGGATTCCAGCTTGAGGAAAGACTCCCAGTTTATCCAGAATTTCTGTCAGAAGAATTTTTAAGTCCAAGGATACTTGAAAAGATAAAAGGGATTCCTTGAAAAAATAAAGGATATGAGTTTAAAAGAGAAGCAAAGAAAAAGTTGGGGACTATTTCTGAAGCCATCAGATCATGAATTTAACTTTACAATGAATTCTGTGCCATTATCTCCATTGGAGTTATTGACCTTCAGTTCACCATCCATCTGTCCAACCAACGTTCTTACAAGCTGTAATCCAAGTGTGTCTGCTTTCTCCACGTCCAAATTTTCAGGTAACCCCACACCGTTGTCAGAAATTTTCATTGAAAAGCCTTGATGTTCTGATTTATCAAGTGCATCTACTTCTATCAGGATTTCGCCCTGCATATCCCCAGGGAAAGCATGTTTGAAACTGTTTGAAACAATTTCATTGACTATCAGTCCAGAGGACACTGCACTGTCAATATCCAAGAATAAATCATCAGCAATTACCTTTATTTTTATCCGTTCTTGATCAACTCCATGGGAACGTGAAATATCTTCCACAAGATTATTCACGTACTCTGAGAAGTTCACCTCTTCCATATTTGGGGATTCGTACAGTTTTTCATGGACGAGTGCTATGGATTTAATGTGGTTCTGGCTGTCCCTGAACTTTTCTATTATCTGATCACGGATGTACTCAGATTGGAGGCCTGTGAGGCTTGATATCATTTGCATGTTCTTTTTAACCCTGTTGTGAACATCCTTTAGAAGTGCTTCCTTCTCATGGAGTGATGCCCTTGTTTCCTTCTCAATATTTATCTGTCTTTCAAGCTCGGCCCCAAGTTTTTCAATCCTATTTTCAAATTCAGAACGTTCCGATTCAAGCTGTTCCTGGAAATCCTTCCGGGTTTTTTCAAGATTTAACCTTAACTCCTTGTTCTGATCTGTTTCAGATTTTATGGCTTCATTTAACTGGTTAAGCTCTGTAATTCTTTCATCCAATTCTTTTTCAAGTGATTCCTTCGTTTTTTCAAAGTCCAGGGTTTTTGTATGAATTTCTTTTTCAAGAGATGATTTGTCCTTTTCAAATGAATCCTGAGCTTTCTTATTTTCTTCCAATTGTTTTTCAAGGGTATTTTTTATATTCAAGAGATCAGCAGATATATTTTTAACACTATCTTCCAGTTCATCCCTTTTTTTCTCTAAGGATCTTTCATGACCCTTTGTCTTTACTATTTCATCATTCAAATCTTTTATTTGAGAGTTTAAAGATTCCTTCGTGGCTTGGAACTCATCTGTTTTATCCTTGATTTCAACTTCAAGGCTACAAAGCACCTGGTTCATTTCTTCCTCGATCTTCTTCTGACGGGTCATATCATGACCCACAAACTGAAATTCTTCTATTTTTCCGTTTACATTGAAAACTGCCTTTGTAACCCACTGCCACCACTGAACATTGCCATCTGGCATTATAATGGGGCTTTCAAATAGTTTAACCTGATTTTCAGCGTCAAAGGAGTTCATATAATCCTTCATTCGTTCCTTGTCCTCTTCCTTCAGTGAAAATACAAAGCTTCCCTGGGTTTCATCACCGAAGTATGTCCTGTAAACCTCATTGGAAAAGGTGAGCTTTCCATTTGTATCCAAACGGCATATTGGTTCTGTTTGATCGGTTAGTATGGACCTGTACAACGCCTCATTGTGTTCAAGCTCTTCTTCACGCAACTTAGCATCTGTAACATCCCTGATAAGAACCGAAATTCCATTTAAATGATAATATGTATTTATTTCAAAAAATCGAAGATATTCATCATCAATGATGAATTTTTTAATCATAAAACCTTTTTTCTTCGTTTCAAGGGTTTTTTGATATAAATTTTGGACATCATCCCCATCGATATCTTTTAAGAGAGAGGATATGGGTTTTCCAACTGCATTTTGATATGATATTCCGGTGAAGTCTTGGGATGCATCATTCCAGTGCGTGCAGTTCAAATCATTGTCAAGTGCAAAAAATATGGGACCTATACCCCGTAATATTTGCCCATAATCGTTGTTAATTTTCTTTAAAGAGTTTTCAGTTGTTTTATATTCTGTTAAATCCTTGAACTGTACAAGGTACATCTTTGAAGAGGTATCATCAGTTTCATCGATTTCAAGAGGTTTTATAGATATTTCAAGACATATGAAATCAGATTTCGTTGTTTTAAAAGATTTATAATCTTTATAATCTTTAAAATCAAACTTAATTTCATAAACAATTGGATCATCATTTAAAAGCTTTTCTTTTTTATCAGAAGGTATTTTAAAGTCTTTGAAGAGATTAAATTCACTTAAATTGGATAGATCAGAAGTTCCAAAGAGATCCAATGCAGCAGGGTTTGCATCCACAGGAACACCATCAGTATCGTATATCTCCATTCCAGTGGTTGACTGGTGGTATATGCTTTTGAACCATTTTTCACTTTCTTGAAGGGACTTTTCAGCCTCAACCTTTTCTGTTATGTCCTGAAAAACAAGGGTTGCACCTACAAATTCGCCACTATCATCTTTAATGGGAGATATACTGTATTCTACGGGGATTTCTGATCCATCCTGCCCATTTAAAGTGGAATTACTGGACATGCCTGATTTTTTTATAAGTTCCTGAACAGGTTTCTCAGGACCCTCAGTTATACCAAGGTTTAAAACTTCCATAAAATCCTTGAAAGAAGCATTGCCCAATTTAAATCCTGTAAAAAACTTTGCGTACTTGTTCATGAAGGTTATGTTTCCTTCAGCATCAGTTACTACAACTGCACCCCTTGAGTTTTCAAGTTTTTTATCCAGCCATTCACCATTTTCCTTTAATTTCAGTATTATTCCATGTTTGTAAAGGGCTTTACCGATGCTTTCATGAAGTTCTTTCTCTTCAAAGGGTTTGATTATGAAACCATAGGGTTCTGTGACTTCAGCACGTTCCAATGTACTTTCATCACTGTAGGCTGTCAAGTATATAACTGGAACATCAATATTATCCCTTATTTCTTTAACGGCATCTATACCGTCACCTTCACCCTTCAAGACTATGTCCATTAAAATGAGATCTGGTTTTATTTCTTCAGCCTTTTTTACAGCTTCCCTCCTAGAAAAAGCAAAAGTAGGTACATCATATCCCCAAAATTTTAGTTTTCTTTGGAGTTCCATTGCAGTTAATCCTTCATCCTCAACAACCAATATCTTTTCACCGGCCATATCAACACCCCAACGATCTTAACACCTCAAAACATGTAATAGAAGCTATAGTATTTTTATTATTAACCATATAAAAGGTATTCGATTATACAGTGTTGCCTTCAAAAGGTGAATAGAAAAGGTGTACTGTGAAATGTTAAAAATTTAGTTAAAATAAAAATAGAGGGTTCATGACCCTTTTTATATATCATTGAATGTTTCACAATTCATAAGGTCATCGATCTCACGTCTCAATGGAGGGTATGGTTTTTCATCAGGATATCCCAATGGGATAAGTGCAACTGGCCTTATATGCTCTGGAATATCCAATGTTTCATTAACCACATTCTCATCGAATGATCCAACCCAGCATGTGCCAAGTCCCAGTGCATGAGCTGCAAGAAGCATGTTTTGAGCTGCACATGCTGCATCCTGGATGCAGTAGAGTTCACTACCCCTTTCTTCATATATTGTAGCTGATCTTTGCTTATCTGCACATAAAACCATTACTACCGGTGCATTTGCTATAAAATCCCTCATGTAAGCTGCAACTGCAAGTTTTTCCTTAATATTGCCATCCCTTACCACCACAACTTCCCAGCTCTGAATGTTTCCTGCAGATGGTGCCCATATGCCCGCTTCAACAATTTTAAGGATTAAATCCCTTTCAACATCCTTTTTTTTAAACTTCCTTATGCTCCTTCTTCCAGAAATTGCTTCAAAAACATCCATCTTCACGAAACCCCCTATTTTTTAGGCCAATACAGATGTATGAATTTAAATGATGAAACTAGATACGAAATTTCACAGTTGAAAGTTTTTAACGTGTATTATCATTAATTCTTTAAGCTCAGGATCTTAAATTTCTATCCAATCCTTGCATCAATTACAACGTGATAAACACCGGGTGAATATGGTTTGATGATCCTTTCATTCAATACTTCCACTTCACGCCCATCTGCTGCCTCCTTTATACGATCAACAGGCCTTTTAAACTTTATACAGTCGGGCACAGATTCATGATAATGGATGACTCCTCCATCCTTGAGTATGTCCATTGCAACCGGAAGATATTCGTTGGTGTTTCCAATGTAGCCCATTAAAACCCTGTCTGCAATTCCACGCGGTGCAGCTTCCCTGCAGTCCCCAAGAATAGGCTCGACCACATGATCCACCTTGTTCAAAACTGCGTTCTGGCAGAGGTAGCTGTGTGAAACCGGGTTTATCTCGACTGAATAGATCTTGGCTGGTTTTGAGTGCACTGCCATGGGTATGGAGAAATATCCAATTCCTGCAAACATGTCAACAATAGTTTCACCATCTTCAGGCATTGTGGACATTCTTTTACGTTCTCCAGTGTTTCCCTTTGACCACATGACCTTTGAAACGTCCATCTTAAAGAGACAGTGGTTTTCCTTGTGAATCGTCTCTGTACCATCACCCAACAAAACATTAACGTCTGGTTCTCTTTTCAAACCTTTTATATGACCTAATTTAACCACCCGTTTTACTCCAGGTATCTTCAGAAGTTCATGGGGGTTTTCAACATTCTGCTTTACAACGAGAATGTCGCCGATTACTTTACCCTTCATAAATCTATTTACACCTACAGATAATAAATAAGTTGTTCAAAGAAATCAATGAAAGAGTTAAAAGAGTTTTTTTGGATAAAAAAACCCAATATTGGCATCAAACTAACATTTAAATTTTAAAAAAACCTAAAATGGTAATTAAAGGCAAATCACTGAAAAATAAACTCTTTAATAAATCTTCAATAATAAATAAAACGTTCCCAATTAGTTTCAACAATATTTTTTTTGAAAAATGATTGAATTTTTTTTGAAAAATAGTTTAACGATAAAAAATGATTAAAATTCAATGCAAGTGCAAGCCATCATATAATGAAAGGACTAAATAATAATGATTTAAACCCAGTACTGTGTGATAAAGGAGAATTTCTCCATCAGAATTGAATCCATGCTCTGGATAAAATGGATCACTGTAAAAAACATGGAAAAAGCATTTTAAAGGCCATGATCAAGTAAAAAAAGTTTATTCAAAAAAACCATATAGTTGGGATACAATTACATATCCACAACAATATTTATTTTATTCAAATCACTATATATTCGCAAGAGTTACAAAATTCTTGTGAGGTGGTTTAATATGTTTACACCCGTCCAAAAAGAGATCCTACAAATTTTGATCGATCTTTATAAGAAATCAAATTACAGGCCTGTTAAAGGGGAAGAAATCGCTTCTGTTATGAACCGTAATCCCGGAACCATACGAAATCAAATGCAATATTTGAGGAGTTTACACATAGTAAAGGGCGTTTCAGGCCCTAAGGGAGGATATAAACCAACCCTAGAAGCTTATCAAACTTTAAACATCAACGTAACAGATGAAGAGGCAACTGTCCCCATATTTAAAAAAGGAAAAAAGGTAGAAGATGTAACCGTCAATAAAATAGAATTTGGGAGCATCCCACACCCAGCAGGATGTGAAGCTACAATAAATGTTATGGGCAACATAAAACAATTCAATCTTGGAGAGGAACTTAGAGTAGGTCCAACTCCCGTTAATAAGCTTGTGATTAATGGTAAAATTGTTGGAAGAGATGACACCGATAACATTTTGCTGTTAGATGTTGGAGATATACAGAGTATCCCCAATAGATCCGTTCTAGAAATTGCCAGTCAAAATCTCATAACATTAGACCCCAATATGGATATAAAAGAAGCAGCATGGATCTTATCGAATAATGGAATAGATGGAGCACCTGTAATAGAAGGCCATGATATTCTTGGAATCTTAACACTGACTGATATTACAAAGGCAATTGCCAACGAAGAAAAAGATCTCAAAATAACAAAACTAATGTCTAAATACATAATAACAGTGAAACAAAATGTTAAGCTTCCGAAAGTCATTGAAACCCTAAATAAAAACAAAATTGGGCGACTAATTGTCGTTGATGAAAATGAAAAGCCCCTTGGAATTGTAACAAAAACTGATATCATAAACAGAATGGCAGGTCTCTACTTACATTGATTAAACACTATATGAGTAAAGGAGTAATGGGGAATATCTTTTGGAATAGGGAATAAAAGATTTTTCAACCTTTTTAAGGGAGAATTTTAATTTAAGTCATGTGTTTGTGATTATATATTTTTGATAAATAAGAAGCATTCACAACTTAGAACAAATCCCATTTTTTTTGTAATTTTATAATTAACTTTGGCTTTTAATTTTTTTCAATTAACAACTACATTACAATGTCGTTTTACAGTTTTCTCTCAAGACCAGTTATAGTTGAATCAGCTTCTGAAAGAGTTTTTAACTCCTAAAAAATTGCATTGAAAAGAATGACTTGTCTGATTGAATTGCCTAATTTTATATCTATGACCTTTTTAATCCAGTAAAGGCTTGGAATAACTTAAGAAGGAAGAATAGTGGGTTTCATCGATCTCCATATCTTAAATAAAAAGTTTCCACCCATTACAAGTATAAGAGAAGATTTATATATTGTAATATAATAATATTGTTCAATAAAAAAATTCTGAAAAGAAGTGGGTGGTCAGAATGGCAAAAGAAATTGAAAAAGAGATACAAGAACAAATAAAAGGAAAAATCCAGGCCAAAATCGAAAACGAAATACAAGAACAAATAAAAGGAAAAATCCAGGCCGAAATCGAAAACGAAATACAAGAACAAATAAAAGGAAAAATCCAGGCCGAAATCGA
>JABNAD010000042.1_pt1 | contig 129402 bp, 122 predicted proteins | sample 7240381 | NCBI WGS metagenome assembly JABNAD01 (sample SAMN11332834, study PRJNA596920) | anaerobic digester metagenome | biome: digested sludge; isolation source: digested sewage sludge-derived enrichment culture grown on H2/CO2 | place: Germany: Goettingen | reverse complement strand
GTACCTGGAGGTGGACGCCGGGACGCACGTGGCGTGTATTCCGTATCACCGGGTCAGGAGGATACTGTATGATGGTGATGTCATCTGGGCGAGGAAAGCATGAGGAGAACCGGCGCCACCTTTTTTACCGCAGACCGCCCACGATATAAGGTATGCCCCAGTGGCTTAGCTGGCAGAGCGGCTGACTTGTAATCAGCAGGTCCCGAGTTCAAATCTCGGCTGGGGCTTAAAATCGGATTTACCGCCCCATTTTCAAAATCGGAGGCATATTTTTTATAATTTTATGGGCCGATGGGGGATGAACACTGCAGAGACATAGTCCCGGTAAGAGTTACGGAAAGATATATATGCCCTTCAGATGCGTATATCTCATTGTATTGTACATGTAATACATACGCACGCCACATATGCGGGGTGGATGTAATGGCGAAGGCTATCGAGTTAGGATTGAAATTAAAGGGTGAGGATGCTCGTAGGTTCGAGAAATTCCTTGAACACAACGTTCTGAGCACACGCGGTCAGTTTTTAGTCAAGGAAGCCGCGGTGCGTTCTCAAAAGCGATCTTAATGGTAGAACCAATTCCTGATGAAGAGTTGGAGTACGTCACTCTCCATGAAGGAGTTGATGTTAATTCTTTTTCGTGTCGTAGTAAGCCCGAAGAGATTGATTTAGAGGAATTTCTAAAAGAAGATGCATTAAGGTGCCAGAACAGCTTCTTCTCCGTCACCCGGGTTGTTTTTTGGGGGGAAACCCTTGTGGGATATTTTACGCTTGTAACCGATTGCATCGAAAAAGAGGAAATGATACGAGGAGATCGAATAAAGGGTTATAAATATCGATTTTACCCGGCAATAAAAATTGCAAGGCTGGCTGTTCACGACAATTACCGACATCGCGGTATCGGTACCAATATGCTCATAGAAATCTTTTCTATAGTGGGCGACATCACTGAAAATGTCGGATGTAGAATTCTAACTGTTGACTCTAAGCCAACTTCTGTAGAATTTTATGAAAAATCAGATTTCCGAAGGGCGTTAGTCACTCCAGAAGATCCGCCAAAGGATACCATTCCATTTTATTTTGATATTTTACATATCATCAAAGCGAGAAAAAGTTTATAGATGCCCATTTATAGACTTAATTTTTGAAATACGGGCAAAAGGGGTTCGGATCGCCCAGATGAAACAGGTGTGCTGAAAAGAGAGGGTCTGGTTACGTCTTCTCAAACCCCACGCCACCCCCACCCCATCGTAGCTCTTTTCACCAGATCCAACCCATATTTATACATGGCCTCGTACGTCCACCGGATAGAGGTACAATATTCCCGCGATCCACGGCTGCCGACGCGTACCGAGAGGTTCCGCTCGCTGGGCTTCCCCCTGCGCGAGCTGCATCTCGTCGACGTCTATACCATAGCGACCGCCCGGAGGGACTTCTCCCCCGAAGAACTCTCGCAGATCGGCGCGCAGCTCAGCAACCCCGTCGTCCAGCGGTATTCCGTAGACCGGCCGACCGAGGCCGGGTTCGACTACGCGATCGAGGTCGGGTTCCTGCCCGGGGTTACCGACAACGCCGGGACGACGGCAAAGCAGACCATCGAGGACTACTTCGGGTTCCGGTTCGGTGAAGGGGAGGCGGTCTTCTCGTCGCAGCTCTACCTCGTCTCCGGCGACCTCACGCCCGAAACCCTGGAGAGGCTCACCGCCGCCCTCGCGAACCCGCTCGTCAACCGGGTGCACGTCAGGAGCCGCGAGGAGTACGCCGGGAAGGGGATGGACGCAATCACCCCCTTCGTCCACCTCCACGACCTGCAGGCCGCCGGGACTGTCGACCTCGACCTCCCCGACGCGGAACTCGCACGTATCGGAAAAGAGGGTATCCTCGACCCCGCAACAGGGGAGCGGCGCGGGCCGCTCGCCCTCGACCTCGCCCAGCTCCACGCGATCCGCGACTACTTCCGGGGGCTCGGGCGGAAGCCGACGGACGTCGAGCTCGAGTCGCTCGCCCAGACCTGGAGCGAGCACTGCAAGCACACGATCTTTGCCTCGGCGATGGACGACGTCCCCCGGGGGCTTTATAAGACCTGCATCCAGGCGGCCACCAACACCGTCCGCGAGGCAAAGGGCGATGACGACATCTGCGTCTCGGTCTTCACCGACAACTCCGGCGCCATCATCTTCGACGACGAGCACCTGGTGACCTGCAAGGTCGAGACGCACAACTCCCCCTCGGCCCTCGACCCCTTCGGCGGCGCCCTCACCGGGATCGTCGGGGTGAACCGCGACACCATCGGGTTCGGCCTCGGCGCCAAGCCCTGCATCAACATCTACGGCTACTGCGTCGGCGACCCCGACACAGAACCGGCCCTCTTCCGCGGCAAGAACCGGACGAACCCCATCCTCCCGCCCCGGCGGATCTTCGAGGGCGTCGTCCGCGGCATCGACGTCGGCGGCAACTGCTCGGGCATCCCGACGCCGCAGGGGTGGTGCTACTTCCACGACCGCTACGTCGGTAAACCCCTCGTCTTCGCGGGCACCGTCGGCGTGATGCCGCGCGCCAACAACGGGAGACCGCTCCACGAGAAGCAGGCCCTCCCCGGCGACCTCGTCGTTATGGTCGGCGGCAGGGTCGGCAAGGACGGGATCCACGGGGCCACTTTCTCCTCGGAGGCCCTCGACCCCGCAAGCCCCGTGACCGCGGTCCAGATCGGCGACCCGATCACCCAGAAGAAGTTCTCCGACGTCATCGTCAAGGAGGCCCGCGACCTCGACCTCTACCGGAGCATCACCGACAACGGGGCGGGAGGAATCTCCTGCTCCGTCGCGGAGATGGCACGGGAGTCGGGCGGGTGCCATGTCCTCCTCGACCGCGTCCCGCTGAAGTACCCCGGCATGGCGCCGTGGGAGATCTGGATCTCCGAGTCGCAGGAGCGGATGACCCTCGCCGTCCCGGAGGAGAAGATCGAGGCGTTCATGAACCTGATGAAGAGGAGGGAGGTCGAGGCCACCGTGATCGGGACGTTCACCGATACGGGGAGATGCGTCGTGGAGTACAACGGCGAAGCCGTCATGGACGTCGACCTCGACTTCCTCCACGATGGCCTCCCGAAGAAGCACCTCCGGACAGAGCCCGTGGAGACGGCCTATCCCGAGCCCGACGTGCCGCGCCCCGACCGGCTCGACGACCTCCTCCTCGCGATGCTCGCACGAAAGAACATCTGCTCGAAAGAGTTCATCTCGACCCGCTACGACCACACCGTCCAGGGCGGGCACGTCCTCGGGCCGGTGCAGGGAGCCGGGCGGGTTCAGGCCACGGCCACCCTGACGAAGGTCGTCCCCGGCTCGATGAAGGGCGTCGGGCTCTCGCAGGGCCTCTTCCCGTCCTACTCGGAGCTCGACCCCTACCGGATGGCGCTCGCCGCGATCGACGCGGCAGTCCGGGGTTTGATCGCGATCGGCGTTCCGATGGACACGATCGCGCTCCTCGACAACTTCTGCTGGTGCTCCTCCGACGAGCCGGCGAGGCTCTGGCAGCTCAAGCGCGCTGCGTTCGGGTGCTATGACGGCGCGGTCGAGTTCGCGACCCCGTATATCTCCGGAAAGGACAGCATGTATAACGACTTCTCCGGCTATGACGCCGACTCGAACCCCGTCAAGGTCTCCGTGCCGCCGACGCTCCTCATCACCTCGATCGGCGTCCACCCCGACGTCACGACCGCGGTATCGATGGACGCGAAGTTCGACGGCGACCTCGTCTACGTCGTGGGGGAGACCGGGGAAGAACTCGGCGGGTCGGAGTACCTCGCGCACCTCGGTATCGAAGGGGGCGCGGTTCCGTCCCTCGATATCGAGACCGCAAAGGTGCGCTACGGCCGGATGACCGGCGCGATCGAGAAAGGGCTCCTCGCCTCCGCCTTCCCCGTCACCCACGGGGGGCTGCTCGTCGCCCTCGCCAAAGTCGCAATCGCCGGAAGAATCGGCATGGACCTCGCCGTACCCGGCGGGATGCGCCCGGACACCTACCTCTTCTCGGAGTCGCTCGGGCGGCTCATTGTCACGGTCGCCCCCGGCGATCGCGAAGCCTTCGAGGAGATCTTCGGCGGCGACGCGCACCTCCTCGGCAGCGTCGGCGGCGAAACGTTCCGGGTATCGACAGGAGAAAAGACTCTCATCGAGCAGCCGGTGGCGGCAATGGAAACTGCGTACAAAGCGCCTTTCGGGGGGTACTGAGCATGGCTCGCACAAACAATCCAAGAGCCCTCATCATGAGCGGCTACGGGATCAACTCCGAGATGGAGACGGCGGAAGTCCTGATGCGGGCGGGCATGGCGTCCGATATCGTCCACATCAACGACCTCATCGCGGGGGAGAAGACCCTCTCCGACTACCGGCTGATGGTCTTCCCCGGCGGGTTCTCCTACGGCGACGACACGGGGGCCGGCAACGCCTACGCAAACCGCGTCCGAAACAACCTCTGGAGCGACGTAAAAGAGTTCCTCGCGGGCGACAACCTCGTCCTCGGGATCTGCAACGGGTTCCAGATCCTCGCGAACCTCGGCCTGGTTCCGGCCTTCGACCAGAACCGTCCCCGCGAGATCGCCCTGATGCCGAACAGGAAGGGCGTGCTGGAGTGCCGGTTCGTCACCCTGAAGCCTGCCGCGGATAACCTCTGGACGAAGGGCATCTCGCACCTCTACTGTCCCGTCTCACACGGCGAAGGGAACTTCTATTGTTCGGAGGAGACCCTGAAGCGCATCGAGAGAGAGAACATGGTCGCGTTCCGCTACTGCCGCGACGACCTCTCCCCCGCGGGAGGGGAGTACCCCTACAACCCGAACGGGGCGCTCGCGGACATCGCCGGCGTAACGTCGGCGGACGGCAAGGTTCTCGGGCTGATGCCGCACCCCGAGCGGGCGATGGAGTTCGTGAACCTCTACGACTGGCCGGTGAGAAAAGAGCGGCTGAAGCGCGAGAAAAAACCCCTGCCCACCGAATCGATGAACATGCGGTTCTTCCGCAACATCGTCGATTCCTTCAAATAAGCATCCCCGATGTTTAGGGGGAGGGCGGAACTCCACTCGCGACGGAGACCTCCCCTTCCCCGGCATAAAACTATATCATTCCCCTGGGAGAATATCGGCCCAAACCGGGGGAGGGGCAGCCACGAAGATCAGGGTCAGCCGCTGTTTTGGAGAGGAGAGTGCCGATACGGTTCTGGAGGTCGAGGTCGACCAGGCCGACGTTCCTGCCGCAGACGAGATCCTCTCGTTCGCCTCCGTCCACGGGAACTTCGTCTGCATCCCCGACCGCATCTTCCGCCGGTTCGAGATCGTCCTCCCTCCCGATAGCCGCCTCGAGATCCTCAAGGACGCGCTCCTCGAGGTCATACGCCTCGAGCCCGAAGGCTCGGAGGGGCTCAATCCCTACGAGATCGAGGACTTCATCGACGCGCTCGAGCGAACGCGTCAGAAGGTGCTCGCCGACGATGGGCCCTGACCACGTGTTTCGTTCACCTTTTTGCCCGGGACCGCGAACCGATACGTGATCGGATTGAGAGAGAAGGAGAGAGGGGTGTGCGGGCTCGCCGTCAACACCATCCATACCATGGACTGCATCGAGGGCATGCGGCGCCTGGCGGCGGACTCCGTCGACGTCATCGTCACGTCGCCGCCCTACAACATCGGGAAGGACTACAACTCCTACGACGACAGGAAACCCCGCGAGGATTACCTCGACTGGATCGGGGAGGTCGCCGCCGGAGCGGCGCGGGTTCTCGCCGACGATGGTTCGTTCTTCCTCAACATCGGCGGCAAACCCCGCGACCCCTGGATCCCCTTCGACGTCGTCCAGCGGTTTCGCCCCCACTTCGAACTGCAGAACGTCATCCACTGGGTCAAGTCGATCGCGATCGAGAAGGAAGACGTGGGCGACTACGAGAAGATCACCGGCGATATCGCCGTCGGCCACTACCAGCCGGTGAACAGCGCCCGCTACCTGAGCCAGTGCCACGAGCACATCTTCCACTTCACGAAAGGGGGCGACGTCGCGCTCGATAAACTGGCGGTCGGCGTGCCCTACCAGGACAAGAGCAACATCGGCCGGTGGAAGGCGGCGGAGCGCGACCTCCGCGACCGGGGGAACACCTGGTTCATCCCCTACCGGACGATCCGCTCCTCCCGGCCGCACCCGACCAGTTTCCCGGAGAAACTCCCCGAGATGTGCATCCGGCTCCACGGCTGCCGGTCCGGGATGCTCGTCATGGACCCGTTCATGGGCATCGGGAGCACGGCGCTTGCGGCACTTGCCCTCGGTGCGGACTACATCGGGTTCGAGATCGACCCCGATTACCGGGCGATCGCGGAGAACCGGATCGCCGATGCACGCCGCGAGAAAGAACAGAGCTGACGGATATTATATCCCCAAAACCCCAACGAGAGACTGATGGAGACCCTCATCGCTTTCGCCGTCACCCTCGCGGCAATCACCGTCGCGTCGCTCAGGTACCGCCTCCCGCCGTTCCTGACCCTCGTAGGGGCATCCGTCCTCTTCGGCCTCCTCTCCCGCATGCCGGCGGAGACGATCGTTATGGTCGCCACGGCCGGCGCCGGCCGGATCTTCACCCTCCTCGGGATCGTCATCTTCTGCGGGGTCGGCATCGCCCAGGTTCTCCGCGAGAGCGGCCGGATCGCGGATATCGTCGCCGATATCCGGGGGTTGGTACGCCGCCCCGTCGCCACGGCGGGAGCGGCCGGCTACCTCCTCTCCGTCCCGCTGATGTGCGGCATCACCTCGTTCGTCATCCTCGCCCCCATCCTCACCCACCTCTCCCCCGACGGCCGGGCAGCAAAGACCCTCCTCTACTGCGCCGGCGTCGCCGGGATGATCTCCTACGTGCTCCTCTACCCCGCTCCCGTCGTCTACTCGACTATAACGGCTCTCGGCCTCTCCGGCCGGCTCTGGGATATCGACCTCGTTGCCGTCCCCCTCTCCCTCCTTCTCCTCGCCGGACTCCTCCTCGCCATGCGAAGACGCATGCCCCCGGCCGAAGAGGCGGAGAAACCGGCGGCCGGGCGGAACCCCCGTGCCTGGCTGCCGTTCGTCGTCATCCTCGGGATGCTCGCGATCGGGTCGTTGGTTCCCCCGCTCCACGCCCTCGCGAACATCAACCTGGCGCTTCTTACCGGGCTCTTTGCCGCCCTTGCCACCGTTCCGGGCGACGTCCGGGAGAAGGCACTCCACAAAGGAACGAAGAACGCCGGGATCATCATCTTCGACCTCGCCGGTGCCGGGGCGCTCGGCGGCGTCATCGCCGCAAGCACCTTCCCCGCGGACGTGGCCGCGCTGGTCGCGGGCAATCTCCCGATAATCATCCTCCCGTTCGTCATCGCCGCCCTGGTGCAGGCGGCGCAGGGTTCGAGGGTCGTGACCGCGGCCGTCACCGGCGCCATCCTCGCCACGACCCCGGCCGTAACGGCGGTGAACCCGCTCGCCCTGGTGCTCATGATCTCCGCGGGGGCGTTCATGTTCTCCTACGTCAGCGACCCCTTCTTCTGGCTGCTCAAACGGACGACCGGCGACGACTTCTCCGCGGTCGTGCGGAACTACACCCTCCCACTCTCGGCGGCCGGGATCGTCACGCTCGCGGCGGCGCTGGTCGTCCAGGCCATTCTCTGACGGGATTCCCCGACCGATTTCCACCAATATTAATCAAAAATCGGGTCGCGACCATGCGTATTATATAATCCGGACGGTATGTAGTCCCTGCCAGAGGGAGAATGATGGAAATCAAGTACGTATCGACGACATGCCCGTACTGTGGCACCGGGTGCGGGTTCAACTTAGTCGTCCGGGACGGCAGGGTCTTTGACGTGGCGCACTGGCAACGCGCGCCCGTCAACGGTGGCAAACTCTGCCCCAAAGGACGCTATGCCCACGAATTTATCAACAGCCCCGACCGCCTCACGAAACCGCTGATCAAGAAGGACGGCGGGTTTGTCGAGGCGACCTGGGACGAAGCCTACGACCTGATCGCGGAGAAGTTCGGTTCCTACAAACCCGACGAGGTAGCCTGCCTCTCCTCCGCCCGAACATCGAACGAGGAGAACTACCTGATGCAGAAGTTCGCCCGGGTTGTTCTCAAGACCCCGCACGTCGACCACTGCGCCCGGCTCTGCCACTCATCCACCGTCGCGGGCCTCGCGGCGGTCTTCGGGTCAGGGGCAATGACCAACTCGATCAAGGACATCGCCGAGTCGAAGTGCATCTTCGTCCTCGGGTCCAACACATTCGAGCAGCACCCGCTGATTGCGCGGAGCATCATCCGTGCGAGAGAGGGCGGCGGGAAGGTGATCGTCGCCGACCCGCGCCTCACCCCCACCGCGAAGCAGGCCGACCTCTACATGCCGTTCATATCGGGCACCGACGTCGCTATCCTGAACGGCCTGATGCAGGAGATCATCAGAAACGGCCGGGAGGACAAGGAGTTCATCGAGAGGCGCACGAAAGACTTCGAGAAACTCAAGGAGATCGTCATGAAGGATGACTACAGCCTTGAGAACGTCTCGAAGGTCTCCGGTATTCCCGTCGAGAGCCTCAAGACCGCGGCCGAGTGGATCGCGACCGCCGACGCCGCCGCGCTCATCTACTCGATGGGCATCACCCAGCACACCGTCGGCGTCGACAACGTCAAATCGACCGCCAACCTGATGATGCTCACCGGCAACCTGGGCAAACCGGGAGCCGGCGTCAACCCGCTCCGCGGCCAGAACAACGTCCAGGGCGCCTGCGACATGGGAGCCCTCCCGAACGTCTACTCGGGCTACCAGAAAGTCACCGACGAGCCGGCCCAGAAGAAGATGAAGGAGATGTGGGGTGTCGACGAGCTTGCCGAGGGCAGAGTCGGCTACACCGTCACCGAGATGGTGAACCTCCTCGCCGACAAACCCGGCGAGCTCAAAGCGATGTACATCATGGGCGAGAACCCGATGCTCTCCGACCCGGACCTCACCCACGTCGAGGAGGGGCTTCGGAACCTCGAGTTCCTGGTCGTCCAGGACATCTTCATGACCGAGACCGCCGAACTCGCCCATGTCGTTCTGCCTGCGGCATGTTACGCCGAGAAGGACGGCACCCAGACGAACACCGAGCGGCGCGTCCAGCGCTGGAAGAAGGCGCAGGATCCTCCGGGCGAGGCGAAAGAAGACTGGAAGATCATCAGCGAACTCGCTGCGAAGATGGGCTACGCCGCCCAGTTCCCCTACCAGAGCGCCGAGGAGATCTTCAACGAGGTCGCCGCCGTCACGCCGTCCTACCACGGCATGTCCTACGCCCGCCTCGACCCCGACGGCCTGCACTGGCCCTGCCCGACCGAGGAGCACCCGGGAACAGCGATCCTCCATAAGGAGACGTTCGCCATGCCCGACGGGCTCGGGGTCTTCTCACCGATCGAGTGGAAACCGCCGGCGGAAGTTCCCGACGACGAGTACCCGTTCGTCCTCACGACCGGTCGCACGATCTGGCAGTGGCACACCGGCACCATGACCCGCCGGTCGTGGAGCCTCGAGAAAGAAGCGCCTATCGGCTGGATCGAGATCAACCCTGAGGACGCGAAAGAACTCGGGATCAATGACGACGAGGTCGTCCGTGCAAGCACCCGGCGGGGCTCGGTCGATATCCCCGCGAAGGTGACGCCCGAGATCATCAAGGGCGTCATGTTCATACCGTTCCACTACAAGGAGCATCCGGCAAACCGGCTGACGAACAACGCGCTCGACCCCGTAGCGAAGATCCCCGAGTACAAGGCCTGCGCCGTGAAGGTCGAGAAGATCACCGAGGAGGCCTGAAAATGGCAGGAAAAGGCGATTTACTCTATGCATGGACGACGGACGACAAACTCCGCGAGAAGGTCGAGACGGGCGGAGCGGTCACCGCGCTGCTCCGCCACGCCCTCGAGAGCGGCATGGTCGACGCGGTCTTTGCGGTCCGGAAGGGCGCGGACGTCTACGACGCGCTGCCGGCCATGATCACCGACCCCGCCGAGATCGGGGGGATTGCGGGATCGCTTCATTGCGGCACCCTCCTGCTCCCCAAGCAGATGCGGCGATGTCTTCTTTCCACCGACCCTGATATGAGGATCGCGACCGTACTTAAAGGCTGCGACGTCAAGGCGATCTACGAGATGGCGAAGCGCAACCAGGTCAACCTGGACAACATCATCATCATCGGCCTCAACTGCGGCGGCACCATACGGCCGGAGACGGCCCGGATCATCGTTCGGGAGAAACTCGGCCTTGACCCCGATTCGGTCGTCAAGGAAGAGATCGACAAAGGAAAGTTCATCGTCGTGACAAAGGACGGCGAGCACGCCTCCGTCTCGATCGACGAACTCGAAGAGGGAGCGGAGGATCTCCTCGGCGACCCGGGCCTCGGCCGCCGGTCGAACTGCCGCCGCTGCAAGATCAAGATCCCGCGCCAGGCGGATCTCGCCTGCGGCAACTGGGGCGTCATCGGGGAGAAAGCCGGGAACGCCACCTTCGTCGAGGTCTGCTCCGAGAAGGGTGCAAACCTCCTCGACGCCGCCGCAAAAGCCGGAGCGCTCGCCACCGAACCTGCGAACCCGAAGGGTATCGAGATCCGCGGCAAGGTCGAGAACGCGATGCTGAAACTCGGCGATAAGTGGCGGGCACGCTACTTCGGGGCGCTCGGCGAGGGAACGGAGCGGCTGAACAAGATCCGGGAGCAGACGAGCAGGTGCATCAAGTGTTACTCCTGCATCGAGAACTGCCCGATCTGCTACTGCGTCGACTGCAGCGCGAAGAAGGACTACCTTGTCGAGCCCGGCGTCATCCCGCCGCCGTTCATGTTCCACCTGATACGGTTCGCGCACATCTCCGACTCCTGCGTCAACTGCGGCCAGTGCGAGGAACTCTGCCCCGTGGAGATCTCGAACTCGGTCTTCCTCCATGCCATCCAGACCGATCTCGAGGAACTCTTCGGATTCCATCCGGGCGAAGATATGACCCCGCCGGTGCTCGCACTCGTCGAGGAACGGGCGGAGCGCGACCGGCTCACCGCCACCGGGAGCGACCAGATCTTCGATATCTTTCGGTAACCGGGTTCAACCCTCCACCATCGACCTTTTTTTCCCGAAACTGCAGCCGGCTACCGAGGCCCCTACAGCCCCACGACGTTCATGGCGACCCGGTTCTGCGAAGAGAGAGCACATCCCGGGCATGGGGTGGGCGCCACGGTGCCGGCCAGCCCGCTCGAACCAACGAGCCCGTCACGGGAATGGCAGACGAGCGATAATCGCCAGAAAAGCACCAATTCCTGAAAAAAGGCCATTTGCCAGACATAGGCATATCTCCAGGAAGCGGAACGCGACGCGCATAGGTCTACTGGAATTTTACCCGACGCCAGATAATCCGGCACAAATACGCGTGGAAAACAGAGAGCCTGTGCCCCCGCCCCCGTACGTCGGCCCACAAACTCGCTTCAATCCCCATATATTCTGTTTGGACGCGCAAGTAATAGCAAAAGCATTGTTTATCGATATCTGGTGTTTAACGACAGGAATTAACTTAAAGCAGAGATAAACGCATGAATTCAGGTTATCTTCGACGCGCACAGCGATCATTTCGAAACCTATTAATAGCACTCTTAAATTACTGATTAACTAGACCTATCCATCCAGATTACTTGATGGCATAGGTAGGACGTTTAGAGAGGTGTATGAAAAATGGTGTTCCATCCTCCAGTTGCTATCGTAGCAAAAGCGGGTGACGCAGGAAAGTACAAGGTCGGACTGCCGGCCTGGAACATGGTCCTGCGTGGTGTCCTGTCCGGAGCGTTCATCGCGATGGGTGCTGCCCTGGCAACGATCTGTTCGACCGGTATTCAGGCAACCGACGTTGCGATGCGGTTCGGCGCTGCAAGTCCCGGTGTCTCCCAGCTCATTCTGGGTGCTGTCTTCCCTGTCGGGCTTATCATCACGATCATGACCGGTGCCGAGCTCTTCACCGGCGACGCGATGCTCGCCCCCATGGCGGCGTTCGTCCACAAGGTCAGCTGGGCAAGCGTGCTCAACCTCTGGGTCTGGGTATATATCGGCAACCTCATCGGGTCGCTTATCTTCGCGTATATCGTGGCATACGGCCCGTATGCCAGCTTCGACGCCACAGGAGCCGCGACGCTCACGGCGTTCGGCGCGAGAGCGGTTGCCATAGCGACCGCAAAGACGAGTTACGTCGGCGCTGCGGCGTTGTGGTCGGTCTTCCTCAAGGGGATCGCCTGTAACTGGCTCGTCAACCTTGCTGTCCTGCTCGGTATCTGCGCCGACGACGCGATCGGCAAGATCGTCGGCATCTGGTTCCCGATCTTCGCTTTCGTTGCCAGCGGGTTCGAGCACAGCGTTGCGAACATGTACTTCATCCCCGCAGGCATCTTCTGCACGGGCATCGACCCCACGAAGGCAGTCGATACGCTGAACTGGGTGACCATGTGGACCAACAACATCATCCCGGTCACACTCGGTAACATCGTCGGAGGTCTCTTCTTCGTCGGTGTTCTCTACTGGGTCGCGTTCAGAAAGGAAATTGCAGCCCTTAAGTAAACCTGATTGACGATGCAAATCGGAGATGTCAAAGTGAGGGTGACGGCCGTTGCACTGGCCGTCTTCCTCTTTTTTATCATCCTGATCGCCGCGTATGTCTTCACAACCGGGAATGTATACGCGCTGTATTGGGCGGTTCCCTCGGCGGTCATGCTGCTTCTCATACCCATGGCACTCAACTACATGAGTCAGAAGCAGTACGCGTCGCTGGTACCGATGTATGAAGCGGAATCAAAGAACGCCCGGATACGGGAGATTAACTTAAGCAAGCTCGGCGAACCGGTGCGCATAAAAGGCGTCGTCGAGCGGGTCTACTTCCAGTTCCTCAACCGGCCGCAGTACCTCGTTGCCGACCGGACAGGTGAGATATCGGTCAAGATGTTCACCTCGCCGGCAGAAGACGTGCAGAAAGGGGATGTGGTCGAGGTGCTCGGAACCGTCGTCAAACGCTACATCATGACCGGGGATGCGGTCATCAACTGCGTCTCCATACGAAAGATCAAAAACGATCAGTAATCCTGACGCCCCAAGGGCGTCAAGCAATTCAGTGAAGGGACGGCGGAAACAGTAAGGTTTCCTGCCAGAATCACCTTCTCGCGTTGGAACTAAAACGTCTTTTCAAGCCCGTCGTCTATCGGCTTTGCCGCCGGCCTTCTGTTGAGATCCAGGATATACTCCTCGAAGAGATGGATCCGGGTGCTCACCGGGAAGGGTATCCCGATGGTGCTGATGACTGCTTCTCCTCGTTCGAGCGTCTGAATCTCGGTGTCCAGGCACGAGAGATCCTGTTTTGCGCTGCTTGCGATGGTGTCGCGGTCGCCGCGATCGGAGAGCCCCATCACCACGAAGGTGTTCAGCTGCGCAAGAACCCGGGCGTCGATGTTCTTGGGCTGCTGGGTGACCACGCAGAGCCCCACGCCGAACTTCCGCCCCTCCATCGCCGCCTCGCGGAACGTCCGGGTATTTCCGAGCCCCGAACCCAGCACCCGTTGTGCCTCCTCGATGGTGATCAGCACCTGCCTGGGCTCCCCCTCGCCGGCCTCCTCGCCCTGGTGGCTGCGCATGATCTTGCGGGTGATGATCGAGAGGACGAAGAGTTCGCTCTGCTCGCTCATCCCCGGTATGTCGATCAGGACGACTTTGTTCTCGTGGAGCGCTTTCATGATGTCGGGGATCGAGGAGCCCTGTCTCCGGAAGAAGCGCCGGTTCCGGTTCATCATGCCCGCGATGCGCCGCTGCATCACCGAGAGGGTGCTCGGCGAGAAGTTCTTCAGGTCGCTTGCAATCCGGGGGTGCCGGCCGGTGTAGGTCTCGGCATCGAAGGTTGCAAAATCGGTGCTCTGGAAAAAGTCGATCACCTCGGAACCGGGCGTGCTCTCGAGCATCTCCACGACCTCGCGCTGGGGCGGCGAGTGCTCGTAGAGGAGGAGGAGGTCGGGCGCCCTGAAGTCGTCGTAGTCCAGGTAGAGCTGGCTTAAGTGGTACTTCCGCCTGTACTCCTCCGGCCGGGTGGAGAAGACCTCGAGCCCGTCACGGCCGGCCTGGTAGTGCAGGAGCCCCATGGTAGTCTCTCCGCTCGACGACCGTCCTCCCGCCACGTATTCGCCGTGCGGGTCGACGATGAGGAGCCCGAACTCCCGTGCCCGCATACAGGAGGCGCAGAAGACCTTCATGAAGTTGCTCTTCCCCATCCCGGTCGTCGCAAAGACGCCCATGTGCTGCCGCATCACCTGCGCGTGGAGCGCCACCCTGACGTCTTTTAAGACGTCCAGGCCGGTCTTCATCACGCCGACCTCGATCTCGCCCATCACCTGCGCGAGGAACGCAAAGTCGCGCGAATCCGGACGCTCGACGCGGGAGAACTTCGCAGGGATCGTCCGGGGTTTGCGGAACGTGCCGTCACCTCCGACGTACCCGAGCGGCGTCGCCTCGACGAGGATGAAGACGTCCTCCCCGATCCCGTAGAAGTGCTCGGTATGGGGGCGGGTATCCCACTTCGGGTCGGAGAAGTTGCACTCATGGAGGAGGTCGCTCACCTTCGCAAAGAACGTCAGCCCTTTGACGTCGTCCGTGATCTTCAACACATCCCCGAGATAGAGTTCCGCGTCATGGGGGACGGCAAACCGGTAACCGAGCACCCGGTCACCGATCAGGCGGTATTTTGAGGCGTCGTCGCCGTCAATATCGGTCAAACTCATCATGATAGTCACCAAAGAGGCCGGTGTAGTCGGCAAGGGTCATGCCGAGCCGGTCCATATCGCGGATGATGTCCTGGCGGACCTGCTCGACCGCATCCTTCCCTATCTTGGTGGTGAGGTGGGCGTCGAGAAGCGGGTAGGGGTAGCCCGTGACGCGCCCGTCGTCGGCGTAGGCCGCGAGCGCCGAGAAGACCCGTTCGACCATCTCCGCGCTGTAGAACGCGGGGATCTCCACCTTGAACGCCCGCTCTGCCCGCGGGTGCAGCCGGGCAACGTACTGCTCGCCCCGCTGCTTCCAGGAGTCCGTCTCCCGGCGGTCGATCAGGCCTTCGGGGGTGGAGACGCAGAGGTACCAGGGTCCGGGGACGCCGAGGTCGCGCGCAAGCCCCTCCGCCGCCGGGACGATCGGGTGTCCCCCGCCCCAGGTGAGCGACGTCCGTTTCGTCACCGCGGCGATCAGCACCCCGCGGAGGTTGCAGAGGTTCAGGAGGCTCTCGACGACCTCGTCGTGGCTCGCGTGGCGGACCTGGAGCGTGCCGTCGAGGACGATGAGGTCGCCGGCATCGAGCTCCGCGGCCATCTCCATCGCCGCCCAGAACTCAAGGGTATCCCGTATGACGGCGGTATTCCGGACCGGGTCATCGTGGTCGAGGTGCACCTTCGGGGTGCAGTGGAAACAGTCGTGATAGATCTCGTCGAAGTCCTCGTTCCCCTTCCCAGGGTTGACCGTGACGATCTGGAGAGGCGTCGTCCGGTGGTGGAGGCGCGAACCGTCCGCGTACGAACTGACCGATGCCCGGACGGCGGCAACGGCGAAACTGCCCGCATCGAGGATGACGGTGTTGCTCCCGTCCACCGCGCAGACCGCCCCGTCGAACCGGGACGGGCAGCGGCGGTACGACAAGGCATCGAACCCGCCGGCGGCCGCGAACCGTCCGGCAAGGTCGGATGGGGCGCACTCGCGGATTCGCCCTGCGATCCGCCGGATCGCGTCCCGGTAAACGGTATTCGGGTCGGTCATTCGAACTCCCTGACCTGGCTCGCCTGATCTCCGCCCATCTCGACCATCAGCGTCGTCGAGAACTCGTCCTGAACCTCGGTGATGTGGGATATCAGGAGGATCTGGGGGAAGTGGGCTTCCTGAGTCCGGAGCGCCCGGAGAAGGTTGTTCCGCCGCCCTTCATCCTGGCTCCCGAAGATCTCGTCGAAGATCAGGAACGTGGAGTCGTGCACCTCGTTCACCTCGGCGAGGAACCGGGAGAGCGCCACCCGGAGAGCGATGGCGATATCGTCCTGCTCGCCGCCGCTGAACCGGTCGGCCGGGTAGTCGTCGCCCATGTCGTGGACGAGGACGGTGAAGTCGTCGTCGAGCATCACCGTCCCGTAGCGCCCGTCGGTGATCTCCGCAAGCACCCTCCCCGCCTCCTCCTCGATCCGGTCCCTGACCACCTGGAGGAGGTAGTCGGTGTAATCCTTGATCAGCGACCGGGTCAGCTTCAGCCGCCCGATCTCCTCGGTGATTACCTCCTGCTGCCGGAGGAGATCGTCCGCGCGCGAGAGCCTCCCGGCCTCTTTCTCGATATCCAGTTTAAGGCTGTTTATCCGGAAAGCAGCCGCGGATCGTTGCTCCCGTACCGCGAGAAGAGCCCGCTCGCAGTCTGCGACACGCTCCTCCGCTGCCGCGACAGCCTCCTCGCTGAACCCGAGTTCTTCGACCGCCTCACCGACCCGGAGCCGTTCGGCCTCCCTCTCCGTGAGGAGGGCCTGCTTCGCCTCCAGCGCCTCGACCAGCCTCGGGACATCCTCGAGGCGAACGCGGAGTTCGAACGCTCTCCGGTGCGCCGTATCAGCTCGGCCGTACTCCTCGCTCTGGCGTGCGAACCGGTCGGGGTCGAACGCGAGGCGGTCGAGTTCAGCCCGGATAGCCTGCAGCCTCTCCGCGAGGCCGTTGACTCGTGCAGAGATGCCCTGCAACTCCTCTTCCAGCGCCGGCCGCCGCGCGAGCCGGGTCTGCGCTTCCGTATATGCCCGGTAGGACGGCTCGAGTGCCTGCGCCTCCGCCTCCAGCCGCTGCCGGATCACCGGGTCGAACCCGAGCCGGGAGATCTTCGCTTCAAGTTCCTCTTTGCGGCTGAGGTAGTTCTCGACGTCGGCGATGAGTTGCTGGCGCTCCTCCTGGAGGGCGGGGAGACGGCTGCACTCCCCCCGGAGGGTATCGGCCGCCGCCCGCTTCTCGGAGAGAGCGCGGATCTCTTCCTTGAGGGCGGCGTGCGCCGCCGGATCGTATCCCTCCACGCCGAGCGCCCGCATCGCCGCACGGTGACCCTCCGCCTCGGCCCGCCACCGCTCTCCGACACTCGCGCTCTGCTCGTACCGGGACGAATACAGTGCGTGCTGCTCTTTCAAGCGCTGGGAGACGGTGCGCTGCCCGTAAAGATCCTTCAGCGCGGCGACGAGGCTCTCGCGGTCGGCCGTCGCTCTCGCATGCCCGCCCTCGAGATCGGCGAGCGTCTTCTGCATCGCCGCGCCGGCATCTGCAAGATCGCCGACCAATTCCTCGTAATGGTCGCCGAGGCCCTGGTGGCACGTCGGGCACGATCCCTCCGGGCCGGCGGCAAGGATCTCCGCCCGGTGTTCGGCAAGCCTCCGGATCTCCTCGCGGAGCGCCTCCTGCCGCTCCGCGCACGCGCTGATCCGCGAGGTCAGGTACTCTTTCCGGCTCTCCGCGGATTCAATCTCGTCTTCGATGGAGCCCATCCCGGCAAGCTGCCGGGCAAGCCCGGCAATCTCGCTCTCGAGGAGACTCATCTCTTCGGAGGCCGCGTCGACCTCGCGCAGGCACCGCTCCTCCTGCCGGGCGAGTTCCTGCGCCCGGAGAAAGACCTCTTCCCGGGCCAGGAGGGCGTCGTACTCCCCGATCTCCTCTTCGAGCGCGCGGAGATGCCCGACCTTCTCCTCGATCCCTTCTATCTCCGTCCGGTTCTCCCCGACTCGCCGCTCGATCTGGGCGAACCGCTCGTCCATGCGCGTGAGGTCTTCGCGGAGTGAGTCATACTCCGGCTGGAGTTCTTTCATCGCAACGATGCGGTTCCGGAGGCCCTGCCACTCCGCGACGTCGCGCTTGAGACCGATAACCGCCTTGTCGTCCCCTGCAAGCGCGGCGAGTTCTTCCTCGACCTTCCTGCGGCGCTCGCCGTACTCCCGAACCTGCTCCTCCGCGGCGTTCGCTTCGAGGGTCAGGCGGTCGGCGAGCGTCTTCTCCTCCGCCATCGCGGCCGTCTCGGCTTTCAGGGCATCATAGCGGTCGGCGAGGAGAGCGAGTCCTTCGAGTTCGGCCTGCACCTGCTGCCGTTCGGCGATCTCCCCTTCCGTCTCCCGGCACTCGTTCCGCAGCCGCTCGATCTCGGCCGCGAGCACTTCCTCTTCCCGTGCAAGGTGCAGGTAACGCTCGCGCACGGATAGCACCCGATCGCGCTGCGTGCGCGCACCATCGAGTTCCTCCGCGGCAGCCCTCTCTCTCCCCAGAGCCTTCTCCGCTTCCTCCTCCGCCCGGGCGAGCTCGGTGCCCAGCGCCGCAAGGCGGACGCGAATCCCCTCGGCATCCAGTTCCTGGAGCCGGCCGGAGAGCTCGCGGCAGCTTCCTTCCCGGGCATCGACGATCGATTTGAGGCGCTCCATGCTGTCCTTCTTGAGATAGTCGACGCCCAGCACCTGCATGAACCAGTCCTTCCGGGACCCGGCCCTGCTCTCGAGCAGGGCAAGGAGTTCCTTCTGCCCGGCGTAGATGGTGTTGCGGAAGTCGCCCGGGCCCATGCCGACAACCCGCTGCACCTCCTCTCCCACCTTCTGGACGCTGCTTGCAAGGAGTTTCTGGTTCAGGTAGAGGTTTGCCTCGTGGAGCGTCGAAGAGGCACGGCGCTTGAATTTGCGGACGACGGCATACTCGTTGCCGCCGACCGAGAAGTCCAGGCGAACCTCGCAGACGTCCTGCGGCCCCGCAAAGGAACTGACGATATAGTTCCCGTCGAGACCGGTGCCCTGCAGGCCGTAGAGAGCGAAGAGGATGGCCGAGACGATGCTGCTCTTGCCAGTTCCGTTGTTCCCGACGATCCCCGTGATGCCGTCCTGGAAGACGATCTCCTGGTCGCGGAAGCGCTTGAAGTTCCGCATCCGGAGCTTATTCAGCAGCACGCTCTCCCTCTTTGTGGCGCGCGATGACCGACCGGAGAACCTCCGTCCCGGTCTTCTTCACGAACTCTTCGTCGCCGGGAGCGAGGTGCTCCTTCTCCACGAACCGCTCGAACTCGGCGACGTAGTCGATCCCGACGAGCGAGTCTTCGTAAAAGATCCGGGACGGATCGTCGACGGCCAGCACCTGCAGTTTGAGGTCCAGCGCACGGTTCCGGATATCCTGGAACGCCTTCTGGTCGAGCGCGCGGAGCGTATCGCGGCGTATCCCGTCGAGCGTGACCTGGCAGATCGCGTGGTGGATTTTCTGCTCGTGGTTATCGGCAGCACCGAGGATGGAATCCACGACCTCCCTGGCCGAGAGCCCGTCGCAGTTGATCCTGCCGAGGCTGAACATCGGCGTGTGCGGGAGGTCGATATGCTCGACCTCGCCCGACGCGAGGTTCACGGCGAGACCGCCCTTCTCCTCCGCGATCTCCCCGTAGTTGCAATATTCGAGCGACCCGCTGTACCAGGCGTTGTCGGCGACCTGCACCTGGTTGTGGTAATGGCCGAGTGCGATGTAGTCGAACCGGCCGGAGAGGATGGTCGCGTCCAGTTCGTGCTCGGCGACGGTGTGCAGCCGTTTGTCTTTCAGGATGCTCGCAAGACCGTGGGTGACGAGCACGTTCGTGCCGCCGGAAAACTCGACCTCCTCGAACGCCCTCCGGTAGCCTTCCGCCTCGAGCATATTCGGTATCAGGTGAAAGACCGTGTCCCCGAGTTCCACCCGGCGGTAGCGGTTGTGGTGGGCGACGTAGAGGTCGCCTGCAGCGTAGCCGCCCCGCTCCAGCACCTCGAACGGCGACGCCGTGTACCGGGTCTTGGCCATGCTGTGGTTGCCCGCGACCACGAGCATGGGGATTCCCGCGTCGTGCAGGCGGGAGAGGGCGTCGAGCGCCGTCGTGTAGGCGCGGGTCTTCGGCTTGACCTGGTGGAAGAGGTCGCCCGCGTGGACGAGCGCATCAGGCCGTAAGTCGATGACCCGGTCGACGGTAGCAAGAAAGTTGTCGTAGATGAACTGTTCGCGCAGATTCATCCCGGTCTCCGGATCAACCCGGTTAAAAGCCGATAATCCGAGATGCGTGTCTGCCAGATGAACGATCTTCATGCCCAATTAATCTCCGTGTTCCTTGAGTATAAATGCCTGATCTGCGCGGCGTGAATGTATCCGGCACCGAAGAGGTGTTCATGATACGCGTAATCTAATATATCCCCACTGATATTTGTATGGTGATCTCGTGTCAAAAAGAGCCGTTGATGCAGTTTTTCAGGCACTATTCCTCCTCTCCGACGTCCGGTTCCTCCTGCGGGAGACAGCTCCCGGGCATGACCTCGACGAAGGCCAGAAGGAGCGCGCCGCAACAACCCTCGAAAAGGTGAAACGGCAGATTGCAATCCTTGAAGAGGAGTTGGTACGGTGAAGTGCGCAGTCGATATCGAGTCCCGCGACGTCGAGGAGATGTACATCAACATCGATCCCATCCAGGCGGGCGGGCGGCTCACCGTCGACGCCATGAAGGCGGCGATATCCTTTGCGGACGGCTACTCGGTCTGCGACAACTGTCGAAGCCCCTTCAGGCTCGACTACATCCAGAAACCCCCTATCGCGCAGTTCCACGCCGACCTCGCCGCGTGGCTGAATATGGACACCGCGCGGGTGGTGCCAGGAGCGCGCCGGGGATTCCAGGCGGTCGCGAGCACATACGTGGAGAAAGGCGACCCGGTCATCGTGACGTCGCTCGCCCACTACACTGAGTTTGTGGCAGTCGAGGAAGCGGGTGGGATTCCGCTCGAGGTTCCGAAGGATGCAAAGAACCACATCACCCCCGACGCTGCGGCAGAGAAGATCGAGGCGGTGATCCGGGAGTTCTCGAAGACGCCGCCCCTGCTCTTCATCGACCATGTCGACTACCAGTTCGGGAACGTCCACGACGTCGCGGCCATCACAAAGGTCGCCCACCAATACGACATCCCCGTCCTCGTCAACGGGGCCTACACAGTCGGGATCATGCCGGTTGATGGGAAAGCGCTCGGTGCCGACTTCGTGGTCGGGTCGGGCCACAAGAGCATGGCGGCCCCGGCACCCTCGGGCGTCCTCGCGACGACGAACGAGCACGCGGAGCGGGTTTTCAGGACGACGCAGGCGAAGGGCGACGTGACCGGCCGGACGTTCGGGATCAAGGAGGTCGAGATGATGGGCTGCACCCTGATGGGGGTCACCGTCGTCGGGATGATGGCCTCGTTCCCCCATGTCAAGGAGCGGGTGAAGCACTGGGATACCGAGGTGGCACACTCGCAGGCGGTCGTGGACGCCCTCCTCTCCATCGAGGGGACGAAGGTACTCTCCGACTACCCGCGGCAGCACACCCTGACCCGGATCGATACCCGCGAGTCGTTCGATAAAGTGGCAGAGCAGCACAAAAAACGCGGTTTCTTCCTCTCGAGCGACTTGAAGAAGCGGGGCATCACCGGCGTCATCCCGGGCTCCACGAAGGTCTGGAAGTTCAACACCTTCGGACTGACGGAGAAGCAGATCCGGCACGTCGGGGAGTCGTTTGTCGAGATTGCCCGGGAGAACGGGTTGAATATCGTCTGAGGGAGATCCTCGGAATTCTTTTTTTGAGCGGGTGCGTGCGGGCCGGGGCGGTATCCGATCTATCGTGCACCTGAACTCTCCGGGAGTTCGCAAGCACCCTTCGCTCGCGTACACCCATGCACGGCTTTCCAGTGGATATCGCGTCTGGGGGGTGGGGACAAAGGGGAGTGCGAGCGCAGCGAGCATGAGAAACTCGAAGAGTTTCGAGGGGGGCATGCCCCCCTCCCCTGCAACCCCTCCCCCAATGGCGATAGCCACCACGGTCCACTGTACCAGGCTTTGTTTCGTTCTTGCCCATAACAACGAATAGAATATTCTAAGGCTCAAAGAGCCCGAAATTTTTAGGATCTGTGTTCCGCGATGATTCGGAATGCAAGTACCATCAGCTGGAGTTGCATCTAATTCCCCACCCAACCTCCTCAATCTCTCCATTCTTCGCGCGATACCGCCGCACCGTCGCCGCCGCCTGCTCCGCGAGACCCTCCGCACCGATCTCCTCTTCGAGTTTCAGGATCGTCTCCGCGGGCGCCGCCGTCGAGGGGTAGCGGGGAGCGACCGTGCACCCGACGTCTCCCGGCCGCGCCTGAAACGTCCCGATAGCGCGTGCGCGGTCGACGACCTCCGTCTTGTCAAACCCGATCAGCGGCCGGAGCATCGGAACGGTCGCCGCAGGAGCAATCACCGCCATGTTCGCGAGCGTCTGGGACGCCACCTGCCCCAGGTTGTCGCCGCTGACCAGGGCGGCAGCTCCACGCTCCTTTGCAAGGAGACTCGCCACCCTGAGCATGAACCGCTTGCAGAGGACGCACCGGTAGCGCGGCTCCTTCAGCGCCGTGATCGCCGCAAAGAACGGCTCCATCTCCACGACCAGGAGATCAAGGGCGTGGCCCGGAACCCAGAGAGAGAGCCGGGCATGATTTGCAAGGACGTTCTTCTCCGCGTCCGCACCCCCGAACCGCCCGCCGTGCATGTTGACATGCACCATCAGGCACCCCCGGCGCATCATCAGCCACGACGCGACCGGCGAGTCTATTCCTTCCGAAAGCAGGGCCATCACCTCGCCCTGCGTCCCGTAGGGGAGCCCGCCCGGCCCCGGGATCTTCTCGTCGTAGACGAGGCCGCCATACTCCCGGGCTTCCACGAAGATCTCGTAGTCGGGCGTCGTCAGGTCGACCCTCGCCTCCGGGATCCGGTCGAGGACGGCCGAACCGACCGCCGCCGCGAGTTCCTGGCTGCTGAACCCCTCGACAACCGATCGCCGCGCCCGGACCGCAAACGACATCCCGGGTCGGAGATTCCTCTCTGCGTGCTCGACCGCCGTGGCCGCGAGCCCCTCGATATCCGCCGAGGTCACCGTGCAGACACTGGTGCCCACCACCCCAAAGGTCTTTGCGGCCACTACGGCGATCCGCCGGGGTTCGTCGCCGTAGATCATGATCCGGCCCCGGTGAGTCTCGATACGGTGAGTAAGTCCCTCAGTCTCCAGCGCAAGACCGATATTCCCCGTCATTATCGATATGTACCGCCGCTTCACCGTCTCGCTCTTGAGGAAGATCTCGCCATACCTGACCATCACCGCTTCCATGAATCCGCACCTCCTTCCCGGTAGCCACCGGAGGCAATCGTTACATCCGTAAACCCGAGTTCCTTCACCGCACCGAGCAGTCCCTCAAGCCTCCGGCGGTACGCCGGGTCGGCCTCGATGGAAGCCCGGCAACCACCGGTGCACCGGACACGTATCGTCCCCGGGATCTCCCGCGCGAGGAGGGCTTCCGCCGCCGCGACGAGCGCGAGGCACTCCCGGGTGACCGCCTCGCCGGTGGGGATGCGGGTTGCGAGGCATGCCGACGGCGGGCGGACGGGTACTCCCAGTTCCTCCGCGAGAGCCTCGACATCCGCCTTCCCCATACCGCACCCGGCGAACGGGCTTTTGATCCCGAGTTCGGAGAGCACCCGCATCCCGGGCCTCGCCGCGGGCCGATCGTCGGCGTGGGTCCCATCGACCACCGTCCGGAACCCCTGCCGGCGTGCCTCCGCCACGACCGCCTCCATCATCGCCCGCTTGCAGACGTAGCACCGGTCCGGCCGGTTCTCCCGGACAGCGGGGATATCGAGCATATCGAGCGGTATCACGACATGCGGGAGACCCAGGCGCTCCGAGAGTTTGCGCGCCGCCGCGAGCTCCCCCGGCGGTGTAAGGCCGGTATCGACGCTGATCGCGATCGCCTGAATCCCGTGATGCCGGGCGAACGCCAGCAGAACCGAACTGTCCGTTCCACCGGAGAGCGCGACCGCGACGGGTTCGTAGGATTTCAGGAGAGCATCAAGTCCGCGAACTCTCGTCATCTGCTCTTCATATGCTCGCTTGTCCTAGATGAATGTTCGCGAATCGCGCCAATTCCCGATTTCTGCACGAAGAGCAAATGATTTTTAACAGAGGCACTCAGAATGTGTACTGATATGGCGAAGAAAGCGAGTGCCAAACAGGCAGAACCCATGAAACTCTTCTATATTTTTTACAATCAGGAGCGCTGGGACAACTGGATCAAGACGCTGGAGGAAGCAAATTTCGAGCCCCCCGAAGGTGAAGAGGTCTCGGAGGGCGAGCAGATGCTCTTCAGTTTCACCGAAGATATCACCCTCTCGGTCTTGAAGATCATCCGTCTCCACCAGAACGGCCGGTTCACGAAGGAGGAGGCCACGGAGAAACTCGACGACGTGGAGCTTATCGTCATGACCGGACTTCCCGAGGGAGAACTCGAAGATATCATCGGGTCGCTCCAGCTCTCGCTGCTGGTGCTCTTCACCGCCTGCCGGAAGTACCTCGAAGGCGAATTCGACAAGGACATCAAGACCCTCGTGAAGAAGGGCAAGGGCATCGACGAGGAGAACCTCGAGGAAGCGCTCGAGGTTGCGGCGAATATCGGGGCCGCCGTAGTCGACGGCGCCACCTGCTGCGCGAAGTACATCAAGGACAACGTGGAGAACCCCGGCCTCTTCGACGAGTGGCTCATCGAGATCGAGACCATGAGCAACGCCATGAAGTCGCTCGCGAAGTTCGACGAGGAGCCCGGCGAGTCGTGATAGCGGATAAAGCCCGGTTTCGGGCGGCACGGAAACTTGAGCGGGCAGCAGGGTTCCGGCTCCCGGATCACGTCTTTTCAGGCGCGTTTCTGGAGTCGCTCGGGAAGGCAATCGACTTCGAGAACCTCGATCGCCGGACGCACGAGCAGCTCCGGGCCTTTTTCCGCGACTTCATGGACTGCAAATGCAAGAACGCACCCTTCTGCGGGTGCCCGGAGAGGAAGTTCACCCTCACCATCATCGAGTTTCGGGAGTTGGGGCTCGATCACCGCCAGATCAGCGCCCACCTTCTCGAAGAATACGGGCTCGATCTCTACCCCGCCGATATCCTGAGTTTTCTCGAGGACTCCGTCCACATGCTCGAAGCGATACGGGACGTCGCCGAACTGCAGGGGCGGGAGAGACTGGCGGAGAACGCCATCGAGCACATCAAGAAGATCGAGCACTAAATCTCTCTTTTGCTACTGTGCCCGGTTCCCGGGGTTCCGCATCATGGGAGCGACGTTGCACCCCGCCATCTCCCCGAAGCAGAAGAGGAAACGCTCCCGGATACTCTCCGGCAGTCTCGCCTCCGGGATGGGTTCGAACCCGAGTCTCCCGTAGAACCCGATCAGGGGGAGCGTCGAGTGGATGTAGATCGTCTCGGAGCCGCATTCGTCGAGGAGGATCTGCACGGCCTCCTTTGCATAGCCGTGTCCGCGGTGCTCGTCCAGCGTGAAGACGCAGTCCATCTCGAGGCCGCCCGAGTGAAGGGTGCAGCGGGCCGTTGCCGCAAGGGCTCCGTCGACAAAGACACCGAATATCCTCTCCCGCGCCGGGTCGGCCTTCTGGCCGCGGTAGTGCGTCCAGACTCTCTCTGCAAGCGGAAACTCTCCCGGCTGCAGTTCACGAACCTCTTTCTCCATTGTCTTCTCCAGGTATAGCCGCATATTGCCGCACCAGGTATTTTAACCGGACGGGCGCCCGGGGTAGCCCCGCCCGGTCTCAGAGCAGACCCGGCCAGGGGATGCCGAGGCCCTGGGTCAGTTCCTTCAGTTCGTCGTGGATGCCCCGGTCGATCTTGAGGAGGACCAGAAGATAGACCAGCCCCCCGAGCGCGACCGCCCCGAGGACGACGAAGACGTTCGTGAGCGGGATGACGAACGAGTAGACCGCGACGACGGCCCCCATCACGAGCGCGGCGAGGACGATGTGTCCTACGGCTCTGCGCTCAATCCGCACGCGGATGCTCCGGGAGAGGGCGCGGTTGGCGAGTGCCGCGTTCAGCACCATGGTGACGAGCGTGGCCACAGACGCCCCGACGATACCATATGCCGGGATGAGGAGGAGGTTCAAGCCGATGTTCGCTGTAACCGCGATTGCCGTTACCTTAAACGAGTCACGCGGTCGGTCGAGGGCGTTCAGGCACATTGTCTGGAGGAACATGAAAACGTGAGCGACCTGAACGAGCAGGAGTATCGCAAGAGCCGGTGCCCCTGCGGTGGCTGACGCCGTGTAGAAGAAGTAGAGGAGCCGTTCGCCGAGAAGCCAGCCCCCGGCAACGACGGGGACAGCGAGCAGGAGCGAGTAGGTGAAGGCACGGGCGAGCGCACGCTCCACCAGAGGGAGTTCGTCCTGCTTCCCCCAGTAACTGACCTTCGGGTAGAGGGTGGTACGGAGCGCTATGGTGATGAACGTTGCAATTGAGGTGAGCTGGAGTGCCACGCGGTAGATGCCGACGTCGGCATCGGTCAGGAAGTAACCGATCATGATGGTATCGGCGTACGAGAAGACGAGGTAGCCGCTCGCGCTGAGGAACGTCCAGAACGAGAAGGCAAAGAGGCTCTGGATGTGTGACCGGCGAAACCGTGCCGGCGAGAGATCCAGAAAGCGGTAATTGACGAGCCCTGCCGCAAGGAGACCGGCGACGAAACCGCCGGCAAGCCCGGCAACGCCGTAGCCGAGGACGACCGCAACGACCTGAACGAAGACCCGGATCACGTTGTCGATCAGGCTGCCGATCTGGTTGATGCCGACCTTCCCTCTACCGTAGACGCTGTTCGAGGCGATACTCGTGAAGGCACCGGCGATCAGCGCGACGATCAGCCAGAGGAAGACTTCCGGCGAGGCAAGGTCGGGGATATACGGCCGTATGATGAGGAGGAACCCGACCGAGATGGCCACCAGCACGACCCTGAGGACGAAAAACGCCGTGAAATATGCGTTCTGGTCTTCCCCCTCGCTTATCCGTTTTACAACAGCCCCCCCGAACCCGCCGTCCCCGAGCAGGTTGAAAACGCTGTAGTAGGCGACGAAGATGAAGTATGCGCCCAGTATCGATAGGCCGACAGTATGAGTGAAGAACATCGTGGAGAGGAACCCGATCGCGGTGAGGGCCAGCGTCGAAGCGAGGCTGATGACGCTCTGGCGCTGGACGGGGTCGATGCGCATGACACGGGCAAGATACCGGGAGGGGCGGGACACAAGCAGTGGTTTCGCCGCGAGAAGCCTTATTGCTTTTGAACCGGGGAGCGGGGAAGGCGGCCGTGATCCAGGAGGGGGAGGTGCTGGTCCCGGAGCGGGGGTCGCGATAACGTCATGGCGGAGCGGTGCTAATGTAATAGAGTAGCGCTGATGTGTAGTAGCACAATTGAGTGTTCCAAAAGAGGGTCACAATAACCGGTGGTGAAAAACTTGGACGTAGGGGTTATCGGTGTTGGAATGATGGGCAGGAATCACGCCCGTGTATACTCGGAAATGAAAGCGGTGGACTCGCTTCACCTGTTCGATCTCAACGGGAAGGCGGCCCGCGACCTTGCCGGCGCCTTTGAGGCAACGGCCTCCCCGACGCTTGAGAACCTGCTCGAAAACGTCGATGCGGTGAGCGTCTGCGTACCGACGCCCTATCACTTCTCCGTTGCAGAGCAGATCATCGAGGCCGGGGTGCCGCTGCTCATCGAGAAGCCGGTCTGCGCGACAGCGGAGGAGGCGAAACGGCTCATCGCGAAGATCCCCGAGGGCCTCGTCGCCGGTGTCGGGCACATCGAGCGGTTCAACCCAATCGTCCCCGAGATCAAGAAGATCGTCCAGAATCCCCTCTACATCGAGATGAAGCGGCACAACCCGGCCTCTTCCCGGGTGAGCGGCTCGTCGGTCGTCGAGGACCTGATGATCCACGACGTGGACATCATGCGAAACGTTCTCCTCCCGGACGGGGCCTATCATCTCGCCGGAAGCGGCAACGAGGATGTCTGCAGCGCCCTCTTCTCCTTTGGCGGGACCCCGGTCTACCTCTCCGCAAGCAGGAAATCCTCAAAGAAGATTCGTATGATCTACATCGAGGAGGAGGAGTTCACCGTCGAGGGGGACTTCATGGCCCAGGAGATCTACATCCACCGCAAACCCGGGCAGTATTCGGTCGAGGACGAGCGCTATGTGCAGGAGAACATCATCGAGAAGGTGCTTGTGAACAAACAGGAGCCGCTCAAACTCGAGCTCTCGACGTTCCTCGACTGCGTTGCCCGGAAAAAGACGTTCCCGGTCAGCCCCGCGCAGGCGCTGCTGAATATGGAGATCTGCGAGGACGTCGCACGGTGTTTTACGGCCTGAGGGGTGGTTTTTGCAATGAGCAGCAGATTACAGTCAATCATCGATAGAATTGGGCCGATAAGAAATATTGGCGTGATCGGCATGGGCTACGTCGGCATTCCCGCCGCGGCGCTCTTTGCGGACGCTCCCGGGTTCGAGTCCGTCCGCGGATTCCAGCGAGACTCGCCGTCCTCCGGCTACAAGATAGCCATGCTGAACCGGGGCGAGTCGCCGCTCAAGGGCGAGGAGCCCGGGCTGGAGGCTCTCCTCGGAAAAGTCGTCGGCGCAGGGAAGTTCCGGTGCACCTCGGACTTCTCCGAGATCGCGGAGTGCGACGCGGTGACCCTCGCCATCCAGACACCGTTTAAGGATCCGAAGGACCTCATCCCCGACTTCTCGGCCCTGATCGAGGGGCTCCGGCAGGTGGGAAAGCACCTCACGGAAGGCACGCTCGTTGTGCTCGAGTCGACCGTCACCCCCGGCACGACTGCCGGGATGGCCCGCGAGATCCTGGAAGAAGAGTCCGGGCTCACCGCCGGCGAAGAGTTCTGCCTCGCGCACGCCCCCGAGCGGGTGATGGTCGGGCGGCTGCTCAGAAACATCCGGGAGCACGACCGGATCGTCGGCGGGATCGACGACGTCTCGACGGCGCGGGCGATCGAACTCTACCGGCCGGTCCTCACGACCGGCAAGATCATCCCGATGACCGCGACCGCGGCCGAGGTGACGAAGACCGCCGAGAACGCCTTCCGTGACCTCCAGATCGCCGCCGCAAACCAGCTGGCGCTGCACTGCGAGGCGATGGGCGTCAACGTCTACGACGTCCGGGCGGGGATCGACTCCCTCAAGGGCGAGGGGATCACCCGGGCAATCCTCTGGCCGGGTGCCGGGGTCGGCGGGCACTGTCTCACGAAGGACTCCTGGCACCTCGAGCGGGGCGCACAGGTCCTCGGCGGCGACCTCTGGTACCCGCACGGGGCCGAGTCGATCTTCGGTGTCGCACGGGCGCTCAACGAGTTCATGCCCCGGCACATGGTCCACCTGACCCTTGAGGGACTAAAACGGGCGGATAAGTCCCCGGAGGGCGCGACAGTCGCGCTGCTCGGGTGGGCGTTCATCCAGAACTCCGACGATACTCGAAACACCCCCGCGGAGCCCTACCTCGCGGCGATGGAGGAGGCGGGTGCCGAGGTCAGGGTCCACGACCCGTTCGTGGACGAATACCCGGGGATAGAGGTTTCGCACGACCTCGAGGGGACCCTCGCAGGAGCGGACGTCGTCACCATCTTCACCGGTCACCACCACTATGCCTCTCTCGATCCGGCGCGGGTAAAGGAACTCTCGGGAAAGGAGCATCCCGTGATTGTCGACGGCAGGAACGTCGTCGACCCGGACGCATTCATCCGGGCGGGCTTCGTCTACAAGGGCATCGGCCGGGGCGACAGGAACAGCCACCCGATCCAGGAATAACCATGAAGATCGCATCGATCGTCGGCGCCCGGCCGCAGTTCATCAAGTGCGCCCCTGTCTGCCGGGAACTCAGGAAAGAGCACGAGGAGATCCTCGTCCACACCGGACAGCACTACGACCACGGCATGTCGGAGGTCTTCTTCGAGGAACTCGCGATTCCGAAGCCCGACTACAACCTCGGCATCGGCTCCGGGACCCACGGTTACCAGACCGGGGCGATGCTCGGGGCGATCGAGGACGTTCTCGAAAAGGAGAAGCCGGACGTTGTGCTCGTCTACGGCGACACGAACTCCACCCTCGCGGGCGCGCTTGCAGCGGCAAAACTCCATATCCCGGTGGCGCACGTCGAGGCGGGGCTCCGGAGCAACGACAGGCGTATGCCCGAGGAGGTGAACCGGGTGCTCACCGATCACGCATCGGACCTCCTCTTCTGCCCGACGGAGACCGCCGTTGCAAACCTCGCGGCCGAGGGAGTCACGAAGGGCGTCTTCCTCGTCGGGGACGTGATGCTTGATGCGATGAACTACAATCGCGCGATCGCGGAAGAACGCTCCCGGGTCCTTGAGGAGATCGGGGTCGAACCGGGGGGCTACCTCGCCGTCACCGTCCACCGCCCCTCGAACACCGATGATCGTGAAAACCTGGCCGCCATCCTCGGCGCGCTTGGGGAGGCTGAAAGACCAGTCGTCTTCCCGGTCCACCCCCGGACACGGAAGTGCCTCGCAGGATACGGCCTTCTTACGAAGATGCCGGAGAACGTCCGGCTCATCGAGCCGCTCGGTTATCTCGACATGCTTCGCCTGATTGGGCATGCGGAAAAGATCCTCACCGACTCCGGCGGCATCCAGAAAGAGGCCTACATGCTCGGCGTTCCCTGCATCACCCTCCGGGAAAACACCGAATGGGTCGAGACGGTCGAGGCGGGGTGGAACGTGCTTGTCGGGGCGGGGAGGGAGAAGATTGTCGATGCTATTCGGCATTTTTCACCCGGATCGAGGCAGATGGGCGTATTTGGGAATGGAAACGCCAGCGTTCTGATCGGGGAGATCCTTGCCCGGTTTCAGTATGCCCGATCTGGATAACAGTGCCCGGCATGTGCCGGGACACGAGTGAACGTTAAGGCTGGTAAACTTACGTTCGAAATTTCGACCATTGCATAATATTTGATCCTTCTCCGGCGCATTCACTGTTTTTGCAGCTGACTGGAGTTCTCCTCCGATCCGGTATGCTCCTTATTTGCCCGGTGCCGCCCCTCCACGATAAAGTATAAGTCTCCCGAAGGACAGTTGGAGTCGCTTAGCCCCCTCATTTGTGCCCGGTGACATCAGGGAAGGTCCCGGGCAGGGAGGCGCAAACGAACTCCGGATTATGCGTATCTGCATGCTCACCACGACCCACCTGCCCCACGACGGGCGGATATTCGAGAAAGAGGCGAAGAGCCTGGCAAAGGAGCACGATGTCACGATCATCGCTCCTTCGGAGAACGGGAGCATCGATGAGAACGGAGGCGTGCATATCGTCGCCGTCCGGAAACCCCCTTCAAACCTCCTTCACCCGGTGACGCTCTGGAGGGTGCTTCGGGCGTGCCTGAACCAGAAGTGCGACGTCGTCCACTGCCATGAGCCCGATGCCCTCCTCATCGGGGTCCTTACGAAGTTTCTCAAAGGGAAGCGGGTCATTTACGACATCCACGAGCACTGGCCGAGCGAGATCCCGTTCGATCTCGGTATCCCGAACGCGACGGTCCTCGCGAGGGTCCTTGAACCCCTGCTCTCCCGGGGAGAGATCCTGCTCTCGCGGTTTGCCGATGCGAAGATTGCCGTCAGCGAGAGCGTCGCAGAGCGGTTCGGCCGGAACGGAACGGAGCCTGTGATCGTATCCAACTATTCGGTCGCCGGCTCAATGCCGCCGGCTCTGCAGGCAGGACGCAGCCGCAACGTGGTCTACATGGCCGGGAATATGCAGTTGTTCCACGGCATCAGGGAGTGCATCCAGGCGATGTCGAAGGTGGCTGCAACGGTTCCCGGGGTCACCCTGACCCTCGTCGGGAACATCCGCGAAGATATCGGTGCGATCGCTGCGAAGACGGACCCGAGACCGGAGATCACTCTGACTGGCTACCTCCCTTACCAGGAAATGTACGAAACGCTCCGTAAGGGCAGCATCGGCCTCCTCGTCTTCCAGCCCGACTACTACAACGCCTACATCGGCCTCCCGAACAAGCTCTTCGATTATATGCTCTGCGGTCTCCCGGTCGTTGCGAGCGACTTTCCGGAGATCCGGAACGTCGTCGGCAAGGCGGAGTGCGGGGTGCTGGTCGACCCGACGGACCCGGATGCGATCGCGAAGGCGATCGTCTACCTGCTCGAGCACCCGGACGAGGCGCAGAGGATGGGGGAGAACGGGCGGAAGGCGGTTCTAGAGCGGTATAACTGGGGGGAGATGGAGAAGAGGCTGCTCGGGGTATACAGGCAGGTTGAGGAGGCGGGAAGGGGCGATCGGAGCCGTGGCCGCAGAGCGCGATAATTTCCGGCCTTATCCAGTGCTCCTATCTCTCGCATACGGGATACCCGGTTTATCCCATGAACAGCATCATCCCGCATGGACACGCCTGTTGCAGGGTTGCATGAGCCCGTTTAGCAAATTCTGAGGGAACTCAAGTGAAACAACAGAAAAAGATATTCCTGGTATCTCCATCCCCCTCCACGTTTACAGAGCGCGATCTCGAGGCACTCAGGCAGGAGTACTACGTTCGGGAGGCCGTTATTAGCAATTACCAGAGAAGCAACGGCCTGAAGCGCTCTCTTCGGATCGCATTTGAGATACTCCGGGGAGTCCTCTGGGCCGATCTCACCTACTCCTGGTTCGCCCACAACCATTCGTATCTCGCCGTAATGCTGGCCAACCTCCTCGGGAAGAGAACCATCGTCGTCATCGGTGGGTACGAGGTCGCGAGAGAGCCGGAGATCGGCTACGGCGCCCTCCTCGACCAGAAACTTGCAAAGAGGGTGAACTACATCATCCGGAACGCCGATCACATCCTCGCGGTATCGGAGTTCAACAGGCGGGAGATACTGGAGTTAAGCGACCGCCGCCACGTTGCGGTCGTCTATAACGGGATCGACTGCGCGCAGTTCTCCCCGGGAGAGGAGAAACGCGACCTTGTCATCACAGTATGCCAGATCAACCGCAACGCCGTTACGCTCAAGGGCCTTGATACGTTCCTCAACGCCGCACGACTTCTGCCGGACACCCGGTTCGCCATCGTCGGCCGCGTTCTTGACGGGATCATCGAGGCCCTGAGACGGGATGCCTCGGCGAACGTCGAGATTGTCTCACCCTCTTCTCAGGGCGAACTCCTGCAGTGGTACCGCCGGGCAAAGGTCTACTGCCAGCTCTCCTACCGGGAGTCGTTCGGTGTTGCGCTTGCCGAAGCGATGTCCTGTGAGTGCGTCCCCGTGGTGACGGACAGGGGCGCCCTCCCGGAGGTGGTGGGGGACACAGGATTCGTGGTGCCGTACGGGGATGCGGAAGCAACGGCGGCGGCGATAGTAAAGGCGTTGCAGTCCGACAAGGGGAAAGCGGCAAGAGCCAGGGTTAAGGAGAAGTTCTCCCTTGAGGGGAGGATGCAAAAGATCCGAAGCATTATCGAGAAAAGATCCATATAATCCCGGGTTTCGATGAGGTTTGACGGAACTGTTCTCCACGATGAAGAGAGCGGTTACTCGACCGCATGGGGACCTGGTTCCTGCTCCCGGTGTTTCAGGGCGCTTTCCTGATGAGCATATCGACCGATTCCCGCACGTTGTTATTCCCACTTAGGACGTCGTAGACGAATCGTGCAATGGGCATATCGATATTATGGCTATCTGCCAGCTCAATTATCCCTTTGACCGATCTGGACCCCTCGAACGTCACACCGGACTCTACATATGGGGTTTTTACGATCTTTTTTCCGACCATCAGCCCCAGTGTCCGGTTGCGGCTTTTATCCACGTTGGCGGTCAGGTTGAAATCCCCGAAGCAGCAGAATTTCGTGAATATCCCTTCATCAAGAGAAATAGCCCGTAAAAAGATGCACATCTCCTTGTAGCACATGTTGAGGAAGGTGTAGTGCTCGTTATGGTTGCCGTAAACCGAATCCCACATCCCCGTTCCGATGGCGTATACGTTCTTCAGCACGCCGCATAACTCGACCGCCCTGATATCATCCGAAAAATCCAGGATGAATTCCCCGAAGAGACCCGACATTGTTGCTCTCAGCGACGGATCGTCAGCGGCACCTATCGTAGCGCCGGCAATATGGCCGTAGGCTATCTCATCGGCAAAGGTCGGCCCTGAGAAACAGGCCACATCCGGGTTGCCCGTTTCTTCGCGAATAATCTCGCTCATCGTTTTGAGCGACGGGTACTCCAGTCCTTTGGCTACCGTAATGAGGATCTTGTCTGCAAGTTCATCGCGGGTAGCGCTAACGACAGAGCGAACTTCGCTGGAGGGCACGGCGATGACTACGGCCGGACAGCCCGCGACATCCAATCTATCGCCCATCAGTCTCGCATGTATATTTGGGTTCAGGCGCAGGCCCGGGAAATAGTTCGCATTACGGTTGTCGGTGTTGATTGAATCGACGACCTCTCGCCTCCTCCCGAATATGATTATTTCTCCGGCCCTCCTGGAGATACTCTGTGCGACGGCGGTGCCCATGCTGCCGGCGCCGATGACCCCGACTTTCGATATCATCAAAACCGCCCCCGTGCACCGCAGGCTATGCCTGCAATGCTTTCGGCATATCTGAGGTCCCGGATATCGTCGATCTCCGTCCATTTCAGTCCGTTCGTGAACGAGTATGCAAGGTTCCCGTTCTTTGAGAGGGACTGGTAGATGAAGTCGTAGTAGTTATTCGGATCATCTGAAACCAGGGCATTCAGCAGCCTTTTTGCTTCGCCGATATCCCTGCCGGCGATCTTCGAGATACCGATGAACTCCCCTGTCGCTCGCTCCACCGGGACGTTTTTTCCCATCTCTTCGATCCGGCCGTTTACTATCTTCACTTTAAACGATTCTTCCGTGAGCGGCTTTGTATTGTCAACCACAATCGCGGTCTGATCTATCTTCAATAAATTGTCCAGGATGGCACGATCGTACAGCACGTCGCCGTTAAAGATGACAACATCGTCATGTATGCCAGATAGCCCGATATTGAGGGAATAGGCTGTGTTCGTCGAGAGGTAGTCACCGTTACGAACCAGATTGAGCCGAACGCCATAGGTTCTCTCCAGTGTCGTGCAGGCTTTCCGTACCATATCCGCCTTGTACCCGATGACGATGGTGACCGCGTCTACATCAGAAGACACCAGATCCGAGACTATTCGTTCCAGCAGCGTGCAATTGTCGATTGTAAGCAGGCATTTCGGGCCGATCTTCTCGAGATCGATGTCTCTGCCCAATCTTCGCCCGCTTCCTGCTGCTAGGATTACGCCGATCAAAGTGAAACACCGCTCTTATTTATCGTGCGATATACGCCTGTAGATTATAACAATATTTGGTTATTAACTGAGTGTACCAACCGGTCGTGCTGCTGAGTTTCTCCCCAAAACCGCCTGCAAGCCTTTGGCGCACCTGGTACAAAGCGATTATATGTGGGATTTCTACCGTGTGGACTGTACCATGGTCTGAAATGAGCATGCTTTTATTCTGGCAGCGATGTGGGGAGATGCGTCCGCCGAATGCATAACTTCCGGGAGGTGCGAACCGCGACCGGAGAGTGCTTGAAAGGATCGAAGTCTCCTGGTAGGTCCACCCGAAAGATTCTGCGACGCCTCAAACCAGATCAGGTTAACGCTGTTCGATCAGTCTGCAGACTCTTTCAGATGCGAGATCGTCGATGTATCTGAACAATAACCGTCGGAGCCTGACCCTCTCCGGCTCCCACCTGTCCGGGTCGGCGAGGGTATTCGTAAGGGCCCCTATCAACTCATCGACATCGGTAGAGGTCTCCCCCGGCGCCCAGTCCCGAAACGGTTCGAGAATAAATCCCCTCCGTTTCCGATAACCCTCAATATCGGGCACGTGGAAGACGATTGGCCGGTTCAGGTGGAGGAAGTCGAAGTACACTGACGAGTAGTCGGTAACCAGGATATCGACGGCGTTCAGGAAGTCGTAGATGGTATTGCCAGCTTTCTGGAGGTCATCGTTTAAGAGTATGTGGATATGCTCTCCGTTATACACTTGGAAGAGATTCTCGTCGTGAGAGTGCGGTTTGCAGATGAACAGCAGGTTCTCAGCCTTCACGAACCGGTGAAATTTCTCGCTTGCAAGGATTTCTTCGAGAATGTTACGGCTCACGCCGGCATCATACTCCCGGAAGGTGGGAAGATACAGGAGAATTCTCTTTTCAGCAATATCGTTTCGGCCGAGAATGCGGCAGAGTGCGTCTATCCCGGAAGATCCGGGCCTGTAAAGAGCATCGCAGCGGGGTTGCCCGAGGATCAGGATTTTCCCGGGATCCATCAGGAAAGCGGAAGAGAAGATCACCCGCTCGAATTCCGAGGTTGTGATAAGGTAGTCCACGGAGTTCGCAAACCTCCGCAACCTCTGTGCCGCGGAGAGTCTCGCGGCGGCGTTCGGGTTGTCGGTATCGGCAAAGTACCCGATCGTCTTCAGCGGGAGACCGTGCCACAACTCGATGCTTACCTGGTTTTTTGACTTCCAGGCGGGCGTACCGTGGGTGCTGATGATGTACTTTGCCGTCAGCGCGTGGTGGATGTATTCACGCGATCGGCGGATGACGTAATTTGGATGAACTGGCGAATAGACGCACCAGATCAACTGGTAGGTTTCATCAAAGCCCGATTCGAGCATTTTGTCGTAGACATACTTTGCATTATCGGAGAAGTCGGGTACAGAAAAGAACAGGATCTTATGCTCATCTTTCGACACGATCAGTGACACCGCTGAAAAAACAAGGGTGATTGCATCATAGGCCAGCGATCGAATGTCATTGACGATACAGTGTGAGACCATTGGATCGAGGGAGGTATACTCACATTCTCATTGTTTAAGTAAACGGTTGGGAGAGGCTGGGCGACTTGGCGGAACTGGATGGGACCTTGGGGTGGTTGGCTACCGGGTGGAGTATCCAGATGAGATGCGGAGAGTGGAAGCGAACAGGATGGAGAGCGCGATTGAGGTAAAGTAGAACTGGAGTATAACTGGAGGTAGATTGGGGAAGCGATACAATCTGGATGGGGTATCTGTGGAAGATCGTAGACTGATGGCTCTCTCAGACCATTACCTCACGTTTGTTAAGGATCAAGTGGAGTTGCTCGCAGGGAGGTTTATGCATACTGACGTGTATGTTATGTACCACCCGGCAACCGAGATCTCCAAGGTATTTCCAGCACCTTGCCTCAAAGCGTTCCGGAAGGATTCTCTTATTGACCGGATGAGTCTGCCCGGGAGTGTGTCTATCTGTCCAGTACCCCTCTTCTATCTGCCCTGCGATCATCAGTTTAAAAGGATTGGGGAGCGTTATTACAACGCTGTTGAGAATCGACTTCAGGAGTCCAAAGCATATCCCGATATAATTCATGCGCATTTTGTCTGACCGAACAGCTTTGTAGGTGCGAAGCTGAAGGAGGAGTACGGGGTTCCATTCGTTGTCATCGCGCATGAGTACGATATCTACGATCTGCCATTCCGGGATGCAGAGTGGAAAGAGCGAATCGAGATGATTCTCGACACAGCTGAAGCCGTTATAACGGTCAGCAACAGCAACCGGGAATGCATAAAGAAGCTGGACGTGATCACCCAGGTTGAAGTTATTCCGAATGGTTTCAGGCACGATCAATTCCACCCGATGCAGATGGAGATGTGCAGGAGAACCCTTGGCCTCCCTGTGGAACGGAAGATAATTCTCAGCGTTGGAAACCTGATTGAAGTCAAGGGCCATACGTACCTGATCGACGCAATGTCCGAAGTCACTCAGATCAGAATGATTTTCTCGTTTGATGGTAAAACGTTGTCATGAGCAATTCAAAACTGAACATAATAAAAAATATTATTCATTCTGTTCTGTTCAGGCCGATGCCCCTCAATGATTTCAAATCATATGATGAATATTGGACAAAACGTGGATTTAATGAGCCATCTAGACACAGAGCAGGCATAATATCAGAACATATTGACGAAAATTCAATAATTTTGGACATTGGATGTGGTGATGGCACAGTTTTAGATTATCTAGCTAAGAATTGTTCCCCAAAAGAACTGATAGGTGTAGATATCTCAGAAAAAGCGGTCAAACACACACAAGAGCGTGGCTATAGCGCGTATCAAATGGATGTATTGTCAGGTGATTTTCAAAAATTCTTAGAAAATCGATCATTTGACTACGAGGTCATCCCACAATTATATGAGGTCTTGAATAAAACCCGGGATGTATGGCATTCCGGGAAATCGATGACGAACTCTGGGCAATCATTGAGCCGCATCTCCCTCCCCAGAAACCTCATGTCGGGCGACCACGAACCGACCATCGGACGATGTTCAATGGGATTCTGTATGTCCTGACCACCGGTTGTACCTGGAGCGACGTCCCTCGGCAATACGGCACCAAATCGACGGTACATCGGTTCCACCTCTATCTTGCCGAGCATAGCATCTATCAGGACATTTTCCTCGACCTTCTTCGATCGGGCTATGAGATCCGGAAAATCGATCTCACCCACTGTTCCACCGATACCAAGGATATCCCGGCTAAAAAAGGGGATCGACCGGTTATGATGGCTATAAGAAAGTAAAAGGGAACAAGCTGAGCGCTCTGGTTGATCGGAGCGGTCTCCCCCTCGCCTGTACGGTCTTCCCGGCAAATATCCATGATTCCCAACTTTATGAACCAACCGTTGAAGCGTTTACGATTCCGGAGATGCAGGTTCATCCCTCAATTATCTCGGCGGATGCAGCCTACGATGCCCAGATGATCCGCCAGTACAACCGGAAACGAAGGATCAAGAGCAATATCCCGACCAACCCGAGATCCCGGGTACACCCGAAGCGGGGAAGACCACGCTGGTTCGATCCGATACTGTACAAAGAAAGAGGGGCGATTGAACGGTTCTTCAGCTGGATCGAGGCGTTCAAGAAGATTGTTCCTCGATATGAACGCTATGAGCACTCATTCCTCGGATTGATCCACCTGGCATGCGCCATTATGATCTGGAGGGTTATGGGATGACCTCTACATTATTATCACTGAAGTTCTGGAACACGTCCAGAATCCTGAGGATCTAATTCAAGCATGCAAGAGACACTTCAACAAATCTTTGTTTGTCTCAATTCCCAACATGGGATTCTTTATTCATCGGTTGCGGCTTCTTTTTGGGAAAACTCCTTTGGTTATGATTCAAGTCCATGTAAAAGAGCACATCCGGTTCTGGACCCACACTGATTTCCTCTATTGGTGCAAGTACCTTGGATTTTCAGTCTGCAATTACCGGGTTTCAGCATCCTTTCGCCCATTTGGTATCGACTTGGGTAATATATGGCCATCATTATTTGGCGCGCAGATTGTTTATGCTCTCAAACAGAGCGACGATGCAGAGACAGACAAATTCCCGTAACTCACAAATGACAAGGTTTGCAATTAATTAGTCGTAGGGCCGTCTAAGGTATATGATCCCCTCGCACGGGAAACGGGACATGCTGTTCCAAGAGAGTCATGATGCCCATAACAAGAATTTATTTCCGCATCTTCTAAAATATGTTTAAACACATCTAAATCCGATAAAGGAACTTGCGCATAAGATGAAAACCAGTGTTCTCGACCCTAGGGAACCCACGGGGAGCATGCATATCATACCGGTCAGTCGGTCATGTTCCTCACTCTGAACCGTAATGGAGTAGCACCATGAGGGGCAGCGAGTCAGGTCTCCCCTCGCAAAGGCGATAGCCTAGACATAGCCAGATCGGAGATAAACCCATATTTGTAAAAGTATAGATAGTCGTATAACACTAAATTGCTCTGATCGGGATCGACCTTGTGCCCCTATTATTTCCGGGACATGTTCAAAGGCATAAACATACTCCCGAAAATAATATATTGAGAATAGGTAGATTTTACCTCAGAACAAGATCACAAACTCCCTCGCTTGACTTCCCATCAGTGTGCTTGAATAGCAACCGTCTTAACCTAACTCTATCTACTTCCCACTTCTCTGGACGGTCAATTGCATCCATAAGGGCGTATACGAGTTCGTCATCACTGATAGATACATCTCCAGGGATCCATTCTTCAAGAGGATCAAGAATGAATCCTCTCTTTTCTTGATATTCCTCAAGATCAGGCATATGAAAAATCATAGGCCGATTTAGGAGGAGAAAATCAAAATAAATTGATGAATAGTCAGTAATCAAGACGTCGACTGTATTTAGGAAGTCATACAGAGTAACATTCTCTCTTTGTAGGTCTTCATTTAAAACCACATGGATACGCTCTCCGTTATATGTGCTGAATACACCTTCGTCATTAGGATGTGGTTTACAGATAAGTAGGGCGTTTTTATTATCCAGTAACCGCTTAAGGTTGGTGTTCGCCAGTATAACTTTTACGATGTTTCGGCTTGCATCGGCATCATACTCTCGAAAGGTCGGAAGATAGAGAACTATGTATTTTTCTGAGATTTTGTCCCGCCTGAGCACGCGACGCAGGCAATCCATACCGGCCTCTGGCGAGCCATAAAGCGCATCACAACGAGGTTGCCCGAGAATTAACACCTTCCGAGGATCCATGTTGAGTAGCGAAGAGAACAAGGTTCTCTCAAACTGGGAAGTAGCAATAAAGTAGTCTACCATCTTTGAGAATCTTCTTGTCCGGCGCAATCTAATATATTTAGCAACCGGATGCTCATTTGGGTACTCATGGAAGTAGCCCATATTTTTGAGAGGGAGACCATGCCAGAGATCTATCGCAATCTGGTTATAAGATTTCCATTCGGGAGTGCCATGTGTACTAATAATATATTTTGAAGTGAGAATATGGAAGAAATATTTCACAGTTCGTCTTAATACATAATCTGCAGCAATCGGCTTGTAGACGCACCAGATGAGACGGTATCGCTCATTCATCCCCAACTTAATCATCATATCGTAAGCATACTTGGCATTGTCAGAGAAGTCTGGGGTCGAAAAAAACAGGACTTTGTGTTCATCCTTTACTATGAGACTCGAAATCAGAGAGACGATGTATGTAATAGTATCATACAGTAAAGAGCGCAGGATATAAAAGAAGTTATCTGGAACCATAGTATCTATACAATTTGATTACTATTAATTTGTTAAGCAATCGATTTTGAATCGAAGGTCGAGAAAATGTCACGGGATATAATATTCCCCTATCAGATGACCTTTATACATGCGCTTGAAGATAGTAATGAGGTATCCAAAAATAGTCTTGTGGCTCAAGTATTCAGTGGTGTCCAGAGAATCCAAAATATCTTCATGCCCGCATCGATAATTAAAGGTTTAAACATCGATCCGAAGATATTTCACCCATCTTCTCACATGGAGGAAAGTAGGAAGGGGCCCCCTCACGCAACGCAGGAGTTTCGGGTCGTTTTCCATAAAGTGTAATTCGATAGATCACTTATCAGAGTTGAGAAACACACATAGTCATATCTGTAACATACTAAATGATAGAGATGACAACATGATTGCTATTATTCTGGCAACTAGGGCCGAGATAATCAAAATGAGCCCGATAATCAGACTTCTAAGTGAAAGACAGAAAGACTATTTTGCTATTCACTCCGGACAGCATTACTCATATGACATGGATAAAATATTTTTCGAGGAGTTGAAACTACCCCCACCTGAGTTCAATTTGGATGTCGATTCAGGCGCCAATGGAGAGCAGATCACAAAGATTCTCACCGGAACAGAAAAAAATATTCACACGGAAGAAGCCAGATGCCGTATTGGTCCAGGGAGATACGAACACGGTCCTCGCTGGAGCGCTGGCAGCGGCAAAGTTAGACATCAGTGTTGGACATTTAGAGGCTGGACTCAGGAGTTATGACCGGAAGATGCCTGAAGAGATTAACAGGGTCCTCACCGATCACATGTCGGAATACTTATTTGCTCCTGCCTAGGATGCAAAGAAAAATGCTGTTTTGGAAGGAATACCCACTGATAAAATATACGTAACCGGGAACACCATCGTTGACTAGGTAGAGCAGAATCTCAAGATTGCAGATGATAATAGGAACATTCTTGGTGAATTGTGCCTCAAGCAGGATAGTTACTTCTTGGTAACTGCTCATCGACAGGAAAGTGGTGATGACAAATTTAGGCTGGGTAATCTTCCCGAAGCGTTAGAGGCGCTTCACGAGAAGTATTCAATACCGATAATCTTCCCTATGCATCCAAGGACAGAAAAGAGAATACGGGAGTATCAGCTTGAAGTATCTGATGAAATTACGACAATTCGGCCTATGGGCTTCCTTGAGTTTTTGATTCTAGAAGCAAACGCACGATTAATTCTGACCGACTCCGGAGGCATTCAGGAAGTCGTAGATGGTAGTACCAGCTTTTTGCAGGTCATCGTTCAAGAGTATGTGGATATGCTCTCCATTGTACGCCTGAAACGCACCCTCGTCGTGAGAGTGAGGCTTGCAGATGAACAGCAGGTTCTCATTCTCCACAAACCGGCGAAACTTCTCGCTTGTGAGGATTTCTTCCAGAATTTTACGGCTCGCACCGGTATCATATTCACGGAAGGTGGGAAGATACAGTAGAATCCTCTTCCCAACAATATCGTCCCTACCGAGGATACGGTAGAATACGTCTGTCCCGGAATCTCTGGCCCTGTAAAGAGCGTCGCAGCGGGGCTGTCCAAGGATCAGGATTTTCCCGGGGTCGATCCCGAAAGCGGAAGAGAAGACCAGCCGCTCGAATTCCGAGGTCGTGATGAGATAGTCCACGGAACTCGCAAACCTCCGCAGCCTGTGTGCCGCGGAGAGTCTCGCGGCGGTGTTCGGGTAGTTGGTATCGGCAAAGTGCCCGATCGTCTTCAGAGGGAGGCCATGCCACAAATCGATGCTGACCTGGTTTCTGGACTTCCAGGCTGGTGTGCCGTGGGTGCTGATGATGTACTTTGCCGTCAGCGCGTGGTAGAGGTATTCACGTGAGCGGCGGATGACATGGTTTGCATTGATGGGTGAGTAGACGCACCAGATCAGCCGGTTGGTTTTATCGAAGCCTGATTCGAGCATTTTGTCGTAGACGTGCTTTGCGTTGTCGGAGAAGTCGAGTGCTGAGAAGAATAGGATTTTATGGTCATTTTTGGGTATGAACCGCGATAGTGCCGAAACGATGAGTGTGGCAATATCGTAAGCTAGCGATAGGATGTCGTTGACGAGACTATGAGGAGCCATTGGATCGAGGGAGGTATACTCACGTGCTCATTGTTTAAGCAAACGGTTGGGGAAGCAAGATGACTTGGTGGAACAAGACGGGATCGCATGGGCAAGTTTGCTATCCGGTGGAGTACCCCGGGGTTGTAGAGTGGATGAGCAGGGTCGAGGGGCGGTATGACTTGGAATAGATGGACTCGAAAACTACTATTCTCCTAAAACACCCTTCGATCGTCGCTTCCCGGGGCACGGTGCCCTGAAGAGATCCATATCTGTGTCCGATACCGGGTATCATTCGATCCATTGTGAAAGCGCGAGAGAATGCTCTGAACCATGGAGTTATTCATTCAACCGTCGGATCTTTTTTTAGAACAAACTCCAAAGAAACTCGGGGCAACTACGTTTGAAGATTGAAACGCCTGTTATCCCATTGGTTGGATCAGAAATTATATGTCGATCGGGAGTGGCACATACCACCATATCCGGTTCGATAAAATCCTTAATTTTATCTTAGTCTCCTGGATTCCATATTTTGATAAAGTATAAGTTAATGCCTATCAAATTGATTTGTTTGAACCGATCAACTGTGGCATCATCAGGACACAGGCGAATCTGCAAGAACTGTACATCTCAAACGAGGCATAAAAATACATGATTGGCGTGCAACATGACGATGAATATGCAGTTCAGGAAGTATTTCAGTTACTGAAGGTTCCCTGGGAATGGTATGTCCCGACATCCGAATACGATGTTGTCATAACAAAAAACGGCCATATACCGGAAACCTGTAACGTAATCAACCTCGCCGACAATGACCTGATCAAAGCAATCGCTGATACGCTCAACAAGGGGCTTCCCCGGAATCGTAAACCAATCTGCGAGGAGTACCTGGAGGCACTGCGGCAAAAAATAAAGCATTTTTCCCCGCTGATCGAGATCCCGCCGATACCCTGGGGGTATAACTACTCGCTTGCGCTCACGCACGATGTGGATATCACCTCCGTCAGGGAGCGATCCTTTCTTTCGGTCTTCTACGCAGCCTACAATTGTTTTCGTCAACGGAGGGGTATCGAGGGAGCCAGAGTCGTGCTCGCGAAATTCGGTCTTGCGAAGGATCCGTGGGATCTCTTTGAGATCTGGAGAGCACTCGAGGAGAAGCACCAGGTGAAATCCACGTTCTACTTCCTGCCCCGAAATGGCCATGCGGGTATCGGATCCCCAAAGATTCGTGCCGGATACTACTCAATTGATGATGCCCTGATCAAGGAACTGACCACCGGCGGATGGGAAGTGGGAGTTCATGGCATAGACAACTGGATCGATAAAGCCAGCGCCGAGAATGAACGCATGTCTCTCCCGAAGGACACAAGAGTAAGGGTAGGCACACGGGTTCACTGGCTGCACTTCGATGAGGGCACATGGCAGATCCTCGATGACGCCGGCTATGATTACGACTCAACATTCGGGTACAACGAGGATATCGGATTCCGGGCAGGGACGTTGCAGGTCTACCGGCCACGTGGAGTGGAGAGGCTGCTGGAACTCCCTCTCCACATCCAGGACGTCAGCCTGTTCGGGAGGCACTGCTGGCTCACAACAGAAGAGGGATGCAAGCGGGTAGACTGCCTGAGCCTGAACGAGGATGAGGCGTACCAGACCTGCAACGAGATCCTCGATCAGGCGTTGCGATACGGTGGTGTTGTCACGATACTCTGGCACAGCGATTGCCTGGCCGCGCCCCGCGACTGGGGCGATGTATATACGAATATCATCAACAGGGCCATGGCAGATGGGGCATGGGTAACGCGCGCAATTGATATTGTCGACTGGTTCAGAATGCGCCGCAATGCCAGATTGGACTATTCGAAGACCGAAAACGGCTTCAAGATCACGATTGCAGGCCTCGAGCGGGCTCGATCATTGCCGCCGTTGCGTGTCCGGGTTCATGTCGACCCGGAGAGAGTCCGGCATATCGATGCAAAGTATGTCTGCGGCGACGGGTATGTGGATATCAGGTTCGATAGAGAACAGGTGAACGTGGTTTTGTCATGAGGGTTCTGATCACTGACGGAAACTTCAAGCACACGCTGGCGTCTGTTCGGTCTCTGGGAAAGAGGGGAATTGATGTTACGGTGCTCTCTGATATGCGCCTAAGCGTTTCATTCCACTCAAAGTACTGTTCTAAGGGGATCCTCGCCCCCAACCCAGAACATGATACCACGTTTGCTGAGTTTGTGTATGACCTGGCAAAGCGGGAGCGCTTCGACGTAGTCCTGCCGATCAGCTACGCGGCAGTCGACCAGATATCCCGGATCCAGGAGGAACTGGAGCCCTATATCAGGGTACCCCTTCCGAACAGGGCCTCAATCGAACTCGCCGGGAATAAAGACAGGACCATGCAACTTGCGGAGAGCATCGGCATTGCCATCCCAAAGACCTACTATCCTCAATCACTTAAGGATGCGGAGCGGATCGCAGACTCCCTCTCCTATCCTGTGGTGGTGAAGGGAGCACGGGAAAACGGTAACGTCGGTTATGCAAACTCGCCCGAGGAACTTATATCCCAGTACAAAAAGATATCAGCATTCTCTCCAATCGTCCAGGAGTATATCACCGGCGAGGGGTACGGATTTTTTGCACTCTACAACCACGGTGAGGCAAGAGCCATCTTCATGCACCGGCGGCTACGGGAATACCCGGTCACCGGCGGTCCGAGCGCCCTTGCCGAGAGCATCTATGACCCAGTGCTGATGGAACAGGGCCTGAAACTGCTTGACAGCCTGCAATGGCACGGTGTGGCCATGGTCGAGTTCAAGAAGGATGAGCGGACCGGAAGGTATGTGCTGATGGAGATTAACCCGAAATTCTGGGGCTCCCTTGAACTTGCCATTGCATCAGGGGTGGACTTCCCGTACCTGACCTGCAGGATGGCATGTGAGGGGGATATCGAACCGGTTTTTTCCTATAAAACCGGTGTGAAGTTCAGGTGGCTATTCCCCCAGGATATATTCCATGCGGTGACAAATCCGAGAGTCCTGCCGCGTTTCTTCTCCGATTTTGCGGATAGGACTATCCATTACGACATTGACTCTCATGATATCGTGCCGAACATCCTGCAGATCGGCATGACGGTTGGGGAGTTTGCGCTCCGTGTCAAACAGGGGAGATTCTGGAGGCCGCATGGAAGACCTCTACTTTGACTGCCACATCCATTCGAATTACTCGCAAGACTCGTTGATGAGGCCAGGACGGATCCTGAAGCGGGCAAAGGAGGTCGGTTTAACTGGCGTTGCAATAACTGATCATGACACAATCCGGGGTTCTCTCCATGCCAGAAAACTGGAGAAGGAAGTTGGAGTGACTGTTATCCCCGGCGTGGAGATCCTGACCGATTCCGGTGACATCATCGGCCTTTTCGTCAACGAGGAGATCCGTTCCCGCGGCTGGGATGAGGTCATCGAAGAGATCAGAGGACAAGGAGGCGTTGCTGTCCTGCCGCACCCGTATCGATCGCACCTGGATATCCCAAGACTGGCAAAAGCGGTCGATCTCATCGAGGTATGGAACGCACGTTCTACAGCAGAGCAGAACGAGAGGGCGCTGCAACTGGCTGAGGGACTTAAAAAGCCCGGTATATATGGCAGCGACGCGCATACCTATGGTGAGATCGGAAATGTGGGTGCTCTGGTGAACCCCGGAACCTGGGAGGTCAAGAGGGTCCTGCGCTCGGAATTCTCTTCACGTTCTGCGGTAATCCAGTCCCAGGTTCTTCACCACCTGAGGCGACGGGAGTTCCTGCAACTGATACAATCCGGATGGCGGTACCTGTGGAAGATCGTAGACTGATGGTTCTCTCAGACCATTACCTCACGTTTGTCAAGGACCCGGTGGAGTTGCTCGCGGGGAGGTTTATGCATACTGATGTGTATGTCAGGTACCACCCGGCAACCGAGATCTCCAGGGTATTTCCGGTTCCTCGCCTCAAAGCGTTCCGGAAGGATACTCTTATTGATCGAATGAATCTGCCCGAGAACGTGTTTGTCTATCCTATACCTCTCTTCTATCTCCCTTGCGACCATCAGTTCAAAAGGATTGGAGAGCGTTATTATGGCACTATCGAAAATCGACTCCAGGAGTCCAAAGCACATCCTGACATCATTCATGCGCATTTTGTCTGGCCGAACGGTTTTGTAGGTGCGAAGTTGAAGGGGGAGTGTGGGATCCCATTCGTTGTCACCGCGCATGGGTACGATATCTATGATCTGCCATTCCGGGATGCAGAGTGGAAAGAGCGAATCGAAGCGATTCTCAACGCTGCTGAGGTCGTTATTACCGTCAGCAACAGCAACCGAGAATGCATAAAGAAGCTGGACGTGACCACCCCGGTTGAAGTTATTCCGAATGGCTTCAGGCACGATCAATTCCGCCCGATGCAGATGGAGATGTGCAGAAGATCCCTCGGCCTCCCTGTGGAACGAAAGATAATTCTCAGCGTTGGAAATCTGGTGGATGTCAAGGGCCACACGTACCTGATCGATGCAATGTCTGAAGTCGTCCGAAAGAGGAAGGATGTTCTCTGTCTTATTGTCGGCAGGGGCGAATTGAAGCACAGGTTAGAAAAGAAAGTATCGTCGTTGGGCCTTGAACAACACGTGCGCCTTGTCGGAGGTAAACCACATAACGAGATCCCATTATGGATGAACGCGTCGGATATCTTCGTTCTGCCGAGCCTGAGAGAAAGTTTCGGAGTTGTGCAGATAGAGGCGATGGCCTGTGGGAAACCCGTTGTTGCCACGAGAAATGGCGGGAGTGAGGAGATCGTAACTCCGGATGATACCGGTCTGCTCTGTGCTGCTGAAGATCCACGGAGTCTTGCGGAAAGTATCGTCAGAGCGCTCGACATGCCGTGGGATGCCGAGGCGATTACAAATGGCACTGGGTTCTATTCGTGGGAGGCAGTCGGAAACAAGTTTTTACAGATCTACAGCAGTGTCATTAAACATTAGAGGGTAGTCATCGTTGGTCCGCAATATAAGAACAGATAGCCCTTATCTAACCAAGGGGACGCCCAGGTGAGACTGGCAAAAACCATATTTGCGCCCAGGCTCTTTGCAAGCCAGATGGTGAATCGCATATTTGCGTAAGCACCACTAACGCCAGAGGATTTAGGTATGTTCTCATCCTGTGTTGATGATGACGCACCAAAGTGTTGAGGAATGCATATAACCATCCCTGTGCCAAATTTACATGAAAGTGACGATATGATTGCTATTGTTCTTGGAACTCGGCCTGAGATTATCAAGATGAGTCCGATAATCAGGCTGCTGAGAGATAATCAGGAGGATTACCTCCTTATTCATTCCGGCCAGCACTACTCTTACGATATGGACAAAATATTTTTCGAAGAACTGGAGTTACCCGTACCGGAGTTTTACCTTGATGTCGGTTCGGGAAACCATGGTGAACAGACCGCAAGGATTCTGACTGGAATTGAGAGAGTACTTATGCAGGAGAGGCCGGACACCGTATTGGTCCAGGGGGACACAAATACTGTTTTCGCCGGAGCACTGGCAGCGGTAAAACTGCATATCGATGTCGGGCATGTGGAGGCCGGACTCAGGAGCCATGACCGGCGGATGCCTGAAGAGATTAACAGGGTCCTCACCGATCATATCTCAGAATACCTCTTCGCCCCAACCCAGGAATCAAGAAACAACGCTGTTCTGGAGGGTATCCCTTCTGATAAGATCTACGTAACCGGGAACACCATCGTTGACGCGGTACAGCAGAACCTCCGGATAGCAGAAGATCGGCGAGGGTTTCTCGACGAATACGGCCTCAAAACCCGGGGATATTTCTTGGTAACCGCCCATCGACAGGAGAATGTCGATGACAAATTCAGGCTACGTAACCTTCTCAAAGCCTTGGAGATACTTCGTGATGAATACTCAATGCCGGTTGTCTTCCCTATACACCCGAGAACAAGGAGGAGAATAGAGGAGTATCAACTCAATGTATCGCCGGATATCACACTCATTCCGCCTACCGGCTTTCTGGAGTTCTTAGTCCTTGAGGGAAATGCACGATTGGTCCTGACCGATTCCGGGGGCGTTCAGGAAGAGACCTGTATCTTACGGGTACCCTGCGTTACCTTGCGGGAGAATACTGAGAGGCCAGAGACAATAGAAGTTGGCTCGAATATCCTTACAGGTATAACTCCAGGGGAGATCGTGCAGGCGGTCGGGACCATGCTTGAAGAAGAGACTAACTGGACGAATCCCTTCGGGGATGGGCGTGCTGCACAAAAGATTGTCGATAGTATTCATACCCGATGACATCGAAGGCTCTTATTCCCTGAGAGAGACTGTTGTCTGAATATTTAAAAACTTCAGGATTCCACGAAGCGGCTCCAGGTATTGCTCATCAGGAACCACGACATTGTCAAAACCGGTTTGCGCCTCTTTGAGGAGGAAAGCAGAGAGGGGATCAAGGGTGTCTCTACACATCATAGCATGAAACAACCTCGCATCTTTTCCCGTATACCCACTGCTGCACTGTTCAAGCAGTCCCTCTGGGACATATATATCTCGTTTTGAAGGGTAGTGAGAATAAAATGCGAGCAATGAGGAGAAATAAGGGTCCGCCTTTAATTCATCATCCCGATAATAGCATAGAAGGACAGAACGGATCAATCCTTCATATGACCGCGAATAGGGCCGGGCCTTGTAAATAACAAGTGGACGATGAAATACCTTCATCGAAAGGAATGCCATGGCTCTCGATATTGAGAAAAGTGGGATATCGTAATGTCTGGCAATCTCAAGGACCGATCTCAGGCAACCATTGCTCGCCTCAAATTTTCCGGCACTGGAATGGATGTAATTTCCCCTATATACACGGTATAAATACCATGGTTCTACCTTATGCAGATTTAAGACACCAGTCCCCTGCTGATCGCTGAGGAACCAATAGGGCATGTTCCACCGAATGTACCTCTCAACTACATAGGAGAAAAATATTTCAGACCGGAGAAAAAAGACATCTGAGACACAGTTGGAACCACGCAGAGCAAGAAGCGCTGCAACGGTCTCCGGACTTACAGTTGAAATCGTCTTCAAAGTGTTCTGTTTCATTCCGCTGCCGTCCATTACGGCGATGTCAGCAAAGACGCCGTCGCAGGTATGGCATGACATATACCGTACAAGATTCTCCAGGGAATTTTCTGACCTAAATGCATCATCAGAATGGAGCAGAGTAACGAAATCTCCGGTAATTAAATGAATGCCGGCATACAGAGCATTGAGCTGGCCACTGTTTTGCTCCTGCTTCCGGTACCGGACCCGCGGCTCGTTCAAATATTGAGCGATTTTTCCCTCGGTGTCGTCGGGTGAACCATCATTGACGATGATCAATTCCCAGTTCTTGTAGGTTTGTGCAAAAACAGAATCGATAGCACTTGTGATGTATTCTGCATGAGGTCATCCCAATATTCTCCCGATCATGACACTACATGCCAAGTGAATCAATCCCATGAATGAGTGCTCATATCGCTCGTATCGGGGAGTGATCTTCTTGAACGCCTCAATCCAGCTGAAGAACCGTTCTACCGCATTGCGCTTTTTATAGAGTTCTGGATCAAACCAGAATGGCCTCCCTCGTTTCGGCTGTTTCCGGGATCTCCGGTTGACCGGTATATTACTCTTTATTCTTCTTTTACGGTTGTACTGACGGATTTCCCGGGCATCGTAGGCTGCATCTGCGGAGATGATTGCAGGACGCTCCTGCACTTCGGGAATCTCAAACGCTTCGAGAGTTGGCTCGTAGAGCCGTGAATCATGGACATTTGCCGGTGCAACCGTGCAGGCAAGCGGGAGGCCGTTCCGATCGACCAGAGCACTCAGCTTATTCCCGTTTACCTTTTTATAGCCATCATAGCCGGTCGATCCCCTTTTTTAGCCTGGATATCCTTTGTATCCGTCGCACAATGCGAGAGATCGATCTTCTTGATCTCGTACCCCGACTGGAGCAGGTCGAGGAAGATCGCCTGATACACCCCCTTCTCACAGAGTTCGAGGTGGTACCGGTGAACCGTTGATTTGGTGCCGTAGTTCGCCGGGACATCGAGCCAGGAGCATCCGGTGGTCAGAACGTACAGGATGCCGTTGATCAGCCTGCGGGGATCACATCGGGGTCGACCGATATGCGGCTTTGTTGGGGGGAGGTATTTCTGAACAATCTCCCAGAGATCATCGTCAATTTCCCGGAATGCCATGACCCCCGGTTTTATCTAAGGAGTCTTATAATTTTAGGATCACCTCCATCATTGTATGTGGGCATCAGAATAGATACAAGAGGATCTGGCATTATTTCTCACTCCTGATCGACAGAATCAGCCGCCTCATACACGCCTCTGACCATCACCGCGTGCGGGATATAGGAGTGATGCTCAACGACATACTCCCGTGCTCTTCGCCCCATCAAATCGATGTCAACGCCGCCCTTGAGAATGCTGCTAATCTTGCTGGCAATCTCCTCTGGATTCTGCTCACATACAAGATAGCCGGTCACACCATCTTGGATAACTTCCTTCATGCCGCCTATGGAGGAACAGATGACAATCTTCCCACAAGCCATGCCCTCCAACATTGAGAGTGATGTCGCCTCTTGAATGCCGTGCGATGTAATCGACGGAATCAGAACTACATCGGCTATTTTATAATACCTCTCAACGGTTTCGTGAGGCACGGCACCGAGGAACTGTACTCTTGCATCTCCCTGGGCCAGCGCTACCAGTTCTTGATATTGAGGTCCGTCCCCGAGGATCAGCAATCTTACATTGTCGTCCAAGATGTACTTCATTGCCAGGATGGCAAACCGTACACCATTCTTTGGAACCAGACGCCGGGGAATTATGATGATAAATTGGTCCTTGGAATAACCCCCCTCCTCACGGAACTGAACGTTCTCCTTCTTCAAGACCGGGCAGAATGAATTGGTGTCTGTAGCGTTCTGGATGACTGAGATCTGTTTGGAAGGGTAACTGAAAGTATCGTCCACATAATCCCGAAGTCTGGTATCTACGCAGATGATTCGATCACTCCAATGGATACCTTCCTCTTCAATGGCGTAGCAAAAGTCAAAAAACGCGTTCCTCGTTCTATCTGTCCGAATCCTGGAGTAATCGATGGCTTCGCGTGCGAAATAGCCATGAAGCGTTAAAATCTTGGGCAGTGTTGCGTGAGGAAATGCTTGGTGGAATGCATAAGCCGAAACGACATCATGGCAGTGAACGACCGAATAGGAATCGATATCGATGGAGGCAAGTGTATTTCGTAGTTGGTTCAGGATGGAGACAACCTGGAGTTTGTCTGGTGGGATAAATTGAGTTGGATTGCCTGCGAGTAGTCCATGCTTAATGTATTCGAGGAGTCTTATAACCCGACTGTCTGAAAACCGGGGATACACTGTATCCACATCGATGCCCTGAGATGTGAGCCCTTTCTCAAGCAACAACTGGTGAATATGCTTTCCCCCGATTTTTATCGCATGAGGGTTGTCGCCGGCTATCATGAGTACCTTCATCGCAAAACTCCAGTATAGACATATGAGAGATAATACATAACATTATTCCTGTCATTTTGGGTCTTGAAGAGAAGAATGTCAGATTTTAGACGGAATCTAGCCTCCGGATCTCAATCTCATATATTAGAATGGATCTACAATCTGCCTGATCAATTCCTCTGGTCCCGGGAATAGCAGCCATGTGCATAAAGAAAAGCAAGGGTGGCAGACATCAGGATGGCAACAATGGTCTTCCACCCATCACGTAGATCCTCCTAGTAACGAGTCCTATATCCTGTGGATTCTGGATACGTTGCGGTTCCTCATAGGTTCCCAAGAGATAAGAGATCTCCGGGAGACGGATGATCTCTCACAATATTTTATCTGGATTTGAGACCCTAAAGAGAGAATAGAATGTCCAGCAACTGCCTCACCACCCTCATCCTCGACTTCGACGGCGTCGTCGTCGAATCCCTCCCTCTAAAGACCGCTGCGTTCAAAAAGATCTTCTCCTTCGCGCCTCCAAAACACCTCGACGAGATCATTGCCTTCCACCTCGAGAACGGCGGGATGTCCCGGTACGACAAGTTCCGCCACATCTACGCAAACATCCTCCACGAAGAACTGACTCCCGAACAGGAGGAGCGGCTCGCGGGCGAGTACGTCGGGCTGATCTTTGAATCCATGCTCACCGTCCCGTACGTCCGTGGCGCAGAAGAACTCCTCAGGGACTGCTCCCGGCGACTCCCGCTCTATATCGTCTCCGCGACCCCGGAGGGCGAGATGCAGGAGATCGTCCGCCGCCGGGATCTTACGAAGTATTTCGTCCGGATCTACGGCTCGCCGAAGACGAAGGCCGAGTGCATCAGGGAGATCCTCGCTGAGACCGGCGCCTCGCCCGAGGAGGCCCTCTTCGTCGGCGATGCCCCGAACGACTGGCAGGCGGCGTACGAGACGGGTGTTCGGTTCGTGGCGAGGATCCCGCCCGGCGACCCGAACCGGTTTGTCGGCCGGCCGGGGGTGGAGGGGATCGTGGAGAACCTTCATGAACTCCGGGAGTACCTACGGGGGAACATATGCTCATCCCGATCTCGTACCCTCTGAACCGGGCAGCACCGCTCTACCCCGGAACGGAACCGCTCGCGATCACCCGCACGAAATCCTTTGAAAAGGGTGACGTGGAGGAGAAGAGCCTGATCACCTTCTCCAGCCACGCCGGGACGCATATCGACCTCCCCCGGCACTTCTGCCCGGACGGGGGCTCGGTCAGGGGTCTCCTCGCCCCGGAGGCGGTCTTTGCGCCCGCGCGGTGCATCGCGATCCCGAAGACCGGAACGGAACCGATCCGGATCTACGATCTCCTCGAACACCTCGACGCGATACGGATGTCGCGCGCGCTCTTCATCAGAACCGGAAGCGGCCGGGGCCGGGAAAGCGACCCGGATGCCTACGCGAGGGAGCACCCCTGGGTGCACCACGAGGTTGCGGGCTTCCTCCGCACGGAGAACCCCGCCCTCAGGCTCTTCGGGATCGACACCATCTCCATTGCCGTCCCTGCAGAGCCGGAGGGAGGCGCGGAGGCCCATCGTGCGTTCCTCTGCGGTTCCCCGCACATCTTCCTCCTCGAGGACGTGGACCTCTCGTACGGCAGGCTGCTTGAGGAGCCCTGGACGTTGCGAGTCTATCCGACGGTCTTCGATGACCTGGAGGGGGTGCCGGCGGTGGCGCTCGCGGAGTTTGGCTAATCCTGTACGACTCTGTAACTTAACAATACTCAAGCCGGGCGCTCGATATCTTATTGAGGGTGAGTGAGGCCCCATAAACGTAGTCAGCGGCCGGCCGAAAGATACTGATGATCTATGACGCCTGCAGAGTAACTCCATTTGAGGGATATGTAGCGATCCTGCATACATCAGTGCATTCGCGGCCTTTGGGCGCATGGATACCTTCTACCCCCTCTTGATGCCTGGAGTGGAGTTGTCTTCGCAAAGATCTGAAAAGAGGATTAATTTTTGTAAACTAATCTGCTACTTCTGATTTTTCTGATCGTAGGGATAACTGCACTTTTTGTCGTTGTCTGTAAATAATGTACACGATTGCAGCCCAGTTCAGTGCCTGGAATGTCAGCGGCAGCAGTATGTTTGAGTTTACCAGTTCACCGTAGTTAAGCCAGAATAAACTGAGCAAAGCGGTATCGACGATCATGAGGAGGGTAAGTTTTCCAAGTTCTTCGTTAGAGATGAACCAGTAAGCGAAGAATGGAAAGGCCCATAGAAAGTAGTGAGGATAAATGTTTTTATTGAGCATTACAAACAAAGCCACAAACAATGCGATGCTTTCAAAAGTACAATCTGCGAAAAGACCGTATTTTTTAATGATTAGATATGCTGCTATGAGCAGAACTGCTTGAAGAGCGAATGGCAACGTAGTGGATTCTAGCGGGAGAACGTTATAAATGGAGAAAGAATCCGGATATTTTGAGCCGGTCAATACAAGATCCTGCAGTGTTGCCTGGACATCGAAGTACAGGTAGGGTGCTATGATGGCGGCACAGGTGCCTAGAAGGATGACACCATATACGAAGGTATTCTTCCAGGCTTTTCTTACTCCAAGGAAAGCCAGCATAGGGATTGCCGCCAAAAAGGGGAAGAATTTATACATCGCTCCAAAGCCGATGAAGAACGATGAGGCAACAAGTGAGTCATAGAGGAAGTAATGTATTCCGAGTATCATGAGGAAGATGGCAACCGAATCGAAAAGGCCCAGGACATCAGACGTGAGAACGGAGAGGGGCAGCAAGAGATATGCTAAGGCCATCTGCCTTCCGACAACTTCGCTTGATCGCTTTCCCATGTGATATAACGCCCACGTCAGCGCTGCATCACCGATAATGGCAGGGAGTTTTGCTACAAGGATTGTGTCTCCAAGGGTCTTCAGGAGAAATGCCTGAAAATAGGCGTGTAATGGCGGATAAAAAAAGTCCGCATCTACATACAACAATTTTCCTTCGATAAGGCCGTGAGCACCAACCAGGTGGTCGGTAATGTCGCTGCCGTGATGCCCTGATACGATGGCAATGAGAAGACGAAGTAAGTATAAGGCGATACATACGGCGATAAACACCGTATAATCATTCCAAGATTTTGCAATGACGCTTTTCGTTTTTGTCAGTATGTTGCCTTCATAGTTCATTATAACCATGCCCTGGTTCTGAAATATAGAATCTCTTGGCTGAAATCATTTCAAAATTATTCGAAAGCCAAGGATTTACCTCGATTTGAACAGAGTGTCTGCCGTTCTACCGAATAACCTTCAAATGCAAATCCAATCGCGATTTGGCTATACTCTGGTTGCCACCTCATGGATGAGCCCCTGGAATAACGAGAACGCCCTTCTTCACATAATCTCAGGATGAAAGATAATATATATTGTTAATTGCCATTCGGAAACCGTCTTAAACTCCGGTAAGCTCTAAAGATTGTCTGATCGATCCAGGATTTGAGGCTCTCCTGCAGAAATGCCATGATCTCTTCGTTCTGTAACCGAGGACATGGCATGGTGCGAGTAGGCACCGAATACCTCGGAGCCGACCATGTAGTAGGGTGCGGAGGTGGTCTCCTCCCCGACCAGCCGGTAACACAACCCGTCAGGTAGCCCGGTCTCCCCGAAGATTACAACGAGAACGATAGCACGCCCAATCTTGGCGAAATCGATATCTCCGCTGGTGGCAGGCGCCGGCGGGTCGGAATCGGCGCTGTCGAGGGGGTCGAACCTTGTCACGGCACCTGTTTTCGAAGCTGTCCGCAGGCGTCATCGTTCAGGTCTTCTAGTTTCAGGGCCGTGTTCATGACGCTGGTCTGGCCCGAAACAACGGTGACGAACTCCGATGGGGAGTGAATCCCTCTTTCGTGATCGTAACATTGCGGACGCCAGACGTGACGCCGGTCTTCGCGAATTCATCGGAACAGGGTGCCCGGTTGTCCTACCCGGCGCCCGAGCCCGTTAAGGGCCTGTAACACGACTGGAAATGAGTGTGTTACCCCCAGTGGCCCAAACCCCTTGTCCCCTGGCAGTAAATCTCCAACTCCCGGATCAGATAATCCCCATCTCCGACAACCTCGTCGGCAGGTACTCCTTCGTCACGAAGTCGAGCCCCCGGCTCGCGAACGCCTGCTGTTCCGACTTCACCTTCATATCGAGTTGCAGGTGGATCTGGTTTCGCCAGTAGTCGGTCGCAAACCTCGGATCGGTCAGCTCCGCCTTCAGAGCGTTGATGTCCTGCTCCGTGAGGTGGTCGGAGGGGAGGTTGTAGTCGGAGATGTCGGAGGGCTGCACACCGATGAACTGCGCCTGGGGGGTCGCCAGGAGTTCCGACATATGCGCGCTCTTGATCGAGCCGTAGGCAACGCTCGCGTAGATCCGGTACGACCAGGGGTCGCCGTCAGTGAAGACCACGACGGGGAGACCGAGCGAGTCGTTGAGTTTCCGCAGGACTCTCCGCGTCGAACGTGCCGGCTGCCCCTTGAGGTGAACCAGGATCGCCCCGTACTCCTCGTCGAACCCGTTCTCCATCAGACGGGCATACATACCGCCGGTCTCGATCGCGATGACGAACTTCGCGTCGTGATCGACGAATTCGAGGTTGTCGACGTTGTTCGGGATGGGGTAGCCCGCCTCCCCGACATCCTCCTGGCAGTGCATCTCCTTGACGCCGCGCCGGGTGGTCTCCCGGATCCGCAGCGGTCCGAAGACCGAGGCCCCGTCCTCCTCCGGCCGGAGATGGAACGCCTCCCGCTGCACCTCGGTGATGATCTCGAGATCCTCGATCAGGAGGTTGCTCTCGTCCTGGGCACCGAACTTCGCCTTCTTCCAGCCTTCGGAGATGTAATACAGTTCTCTCAGGGTCGACGACCGGTTCTCCACGAGTTGCTGCTTCAAAAACCCGATGAGGTAGGCCATCTTCAGGAGATGGACCGCCCCTTTTTCGTTCGACGCCGCCCGGGTGCTCTCCCGCTCGCCGTACTTCCAGACCTCGGTCGCATCGTCGTATGCGATATTCCGCTTCGTCCGCGTCGGCAGCCGGATGAACGGCACGATGCCGTCCCGCATCTGGTCGTACCAGGTGCGGGCGATACCGACGAGCCGCTCCTTTGCCAGTGCATCCATCTCTTCCCTAGACATCGAGATCCACCACCACTTTCACGCCGTCCTCCACGCCGCGCAGATCGACCGAACCGTCGCCAGAACCCGTGTAGGCGATATGCCAGGCCTCACCGGCGTCGAGCGTGCGCCGCCAGACTTTGTTGTACTCCCCGTCCATACTGTCCACGAAGTCCGGCCGGGGCACCGCATCTTCCGCCGCATCGCGGGAGAGGTTGTAGAGGACGAGGGTGACCTCCTTCGCGGTGTAGTTGTTCACGTCGATGCAGACCTTTCCGTCGACCGTCCGCTTCTTCGCGACGACTTTCCTCATGATCTTCCCCTCGATCGGGGAGGTGTCGACGAGGGGGCGTTCCACGATCTCGCTCACCTTTATGGCGATCTCGGGGATGATCGAGCATATCGCCCGGGCACGGTCGTCCTGCTGCTTCGTTTTGTCCCGGCGGTAAAGGTAGGTCTTGAGTTCCCGGCCGAGTTCCTGGAGAACGAGGACGATCTCGCGCTCGATCTCCGGGATGGACGCGACCGCGTCCTTGCTTTCGCTCGTGAAGGGAACGTTCGTGGACGCCACGTGGACCATGACGAGCACCGGCCCCATGGGAAGGCCCTGCTGCGAGAGGCCGTAACCCTTCCAGTTCACCTGCGAGGCACAGCTCGTGATCGCGCAGGCGCCCTGCTGGTAGAGGAGCGGGACGCGGTTTGCGAACCGGAAGAGCTGGGCGGTGCCCTCGGGGGGAACCTTGCCGCCGTAGCCGATCGCCGCCTCGATGATGAACGAGTGCCCGCCGTAGACCGCGCTCGGGCGGGTGCGGGCCTTGATGAAGTCGAGCTGGATCTCCTTCTCGAGCCCTTTGCAGATCAGGTCTTCCCCGATGGGGGAGAGGCACTGCTGCGCCGGCGGGGCCGGGACCTTCACGGCCTGCATGGCGTCGAGGAGCCGTTTGAGTTCGTCCGACTCGAGTTTGTTCACCTTCCGGGTGGGCTTGAGGTTGGCAAGCGCAATCATCTCGTCCGCGGTCTTCTTCCCGACCTTGGAGAAACTGCCGATGAGAAACTCCTCGACCGTCCCGGTGTTCGCGGCGGCGATCCGCTTCAAGGCCCCGAACTCGATCCCGTGCGGGTGGGGGAGGATGGGTTTCGGGCACGGCGGGACCTCATTCGATACCCGCTCGAACACCGTCATCTCGCCGTCGATATCGGCCGTTATACGGGCGTGCGGGTTGACGATCGCCGTGAGGCGGAGGTAGTCCACCAGCCGCTTCTTTGCGGCAAGGGTGCTCTTGAACTGGATCTCGATCCGTGTCCCGTGCGTCCGGTCCCAGTCGATCTCCTCGTGGCTGATGATCTCCGGCTCGTTCGTCTCGGTCTTGATCATCAGTTCGAACCGGTGGGCTCTCGCCTTCGCCCCCGTCCGGGAGACGACCTGTGTCGGGATGCCGGTGGTGAGCTGTGCATACAGCACCGCCGCTGAGATCCCGATACCCTGCTGCCCCCGGCTCTGCCGGATCTGGTGGAACCGGGAGCCGTAGAGGAGTTTCCCGAAGACCAGGGGGACGTTCTCCGGCACGATGCCGGGGCCGTTGTCCTCGACGGTTATCCGGTAGACCTCGGCGTCGACTTTTTTGATGCCGACAAAGATATCGGGGAGCACCTCCGCTTCCTCGCAGGCATCGAGGGCGTTGTCCACCGCTTCCTTGATGGTGGTGATGATGCCCCGCGTCGGGGAGTCGAAACCGAGCAGGTGCTTGTTCTTCTCGAAGAACTCCGCGACGCTGATGCTCCGCTGCTGTTTGGCCAGGTCTTCAGCAAGCACCATGCCGTGCCACCTCGGCGATGGCCTCCTCGAGGCTCCTCTCCTGCTGCTCGCCGGAGTGGAGGTTCTTGAGGGTCACCGTGCCTGCCTCGACCTCGCGTTTCCCGAGAACCGCGGCGAAGTCAGCGGTCTTTGCGGCGTGGGAGAGCTGGGCGCCCATCCCCCGCTGCATCAGGTCGGCCTCGGCCCGGATCCCCGCCGCCCGGAACGCCCGGGCGACATCGAGCGCCCGCGCCCGCGCGTCCGGCGTGCTGACGACGCCGACGACGGGTTCGTGCGCGAGTTCAAACTCTCCGATCGAGACCATGACCCGGTCGAACCCTATTGCAAACCCGCAGGATGCGACGTCGTCGCCGCCGAAGAGGTGGGCGAGCCGGTAGGTGCCGCCGCCGAGGATCTGGTTCTCCGCGCCGAGGTTCTTCGCGAACCCCTCAAAGACCATCCCGGTGTAGTAGTCGAGCCCCCGGGCGATTCCGAAGTCGGGCCGGTAGTCGATCTCCTGGGAGTCGAGGAGCGCGAACGTCTCCTCGATCCGCGCGCGTTCCGGGACGTCGCCCGCGACCTCGAAGACCTCGGCGACGTCGCGGCACTCCCCGAGCGCCGCAAGGGGTTCGGCAAGATGGGTGAGGTTCTTCTCGACCAGCACCGCCTCGAGCCCATTCTGGTCGTGTTTGTCGAGGTACGCCATGATCGCCCGCTGGTCGGCGGGGGCGAGGTCGGAGAGGAGATGCTTCATCGGCGCGAGGTGGCCGACGTGGAGGTCGAAGGTGACGCCGGTCGACCGGAGGGTATCGTCGGCGAGCATGATCACCTCGGCGTCGGCGCTCGCCGTGTCCGCCCCGATCAGCTCGACGCCGAACTGCCAGAACTGCCGGTAACGGCCTTTCTGCGGCCGCTCGTAGCGGAAACAGTCGGCGAAGTAGCACCAGCGGAGGGGTTTCGGGAGCACCTTGCCCTCGTTGACGTACATCCGGAGGACTGCTGCGGTCACCTCCGGCCGGAGCGTCATCTTTCTCCCGCCCTTGTCCTCGAAGACGTACATCTCCTGGATGATCCCCTCGCCGGACTTCATCGTGAAGAGTTCGAGGTGCTCGAAGTCGGGCGTGCAGACCTCCCGGTATCCCCACCTGCGCGCCGCTTCCCGCATCCGCCGCTCGATCAGCCGCCGCCGTTCCATCTCGTCGGGTAAAAAGTCCCGTGTTCCCCGTGGTTTTTGAAGCATTCGGTAATCTCCTGGATTAAAGTCTCTTGCGCGAACCCTTATCTTTTGTGCGCTCCGCACTCCCGAAGAACCGCTCGCGGGCGCCCTCGCCGTGCCAGACGTTCTCTCTCTCGACCCGCCCCTGGAGGTAGAGGGCCAGGAGAACCAGCCCGAGGCCGAGGTACTCCCACGCTTCGGCGTATGCGGTCACGAAAAATCCCAGCAGGGCGAGCGCCGTGAAGGGAACCCCGAGGTACGCCGACTTCCGGTATCCGGGAAGACCTGTACGGTAAAAGATCCGCAGGTCCCGGAGCCACAGGAAAGCGGTGACGGCAACGCCGAAGCCTGCGACGTAGGCAAGATAGGACATGAGATGAAGTAATATTATACTTCCACCCCTATTTTTGTTATCGAACTATGCTGCCGAATGCCACCATCAGGGACATCCTCCGGATGTATCGTAACGGCGAGGTATCTGAGGACGAGGCGGCGGGCGCGCTCGAAGGGCTCCGCATCGAGGTTCTCGACGGCATGGCCCGGATCGATGCCGGACGGAGCGTTCGCTGCGGGATGCCCGAGGTGGTGCTCGCCGAGGGTAAGGAGCCGGAGGCGTTTGCCGGGATCATGCTCGCGCAGGTGAAGGCTGCCGGAAGATGCATCGCGACGAGGGTCTCGCCGGAGCATCTCGACGCTCTGCGCGCCCGGCTGCCGCCGGACGTCCGGATGGAGCACCGGGAGGCGGCACGGGGGGTCATCCTCTCGACGGGTGACGAGCCCGCGCCCCGGCGGGGAACCGTCGCCATCCTCACGGCAGGGACGTCTGATGTCCCCGTCGCCGAAGAGGCAAGACTGATCGCCGAGGAGATGGGATGCGAGGTCAGGACGGCCTACGACGTCGGGGTGGCGGGGATCCACCGCCTCTTCTCGGCGCTCAAAGACCTGATCCCGGCCGACGTCTTCGTGGTGATCGCCGGGCGGGAGGGGACGCTCCCCGCGATCGTCGCAGGCCTCGTCGACCGCCCGGTGATCGGCGTTCCCGTCAGCACCGGCTACGGCTATATGGGCGGCGGCGAGGCGGCGCTTGCGAGCATGCTCCAGGCGTGCTCGGTGCTTGCGGTGGTGAACATCGACGCCGGGTTCACGGCAGGCGCGTTTGCCGCGCAGGTCGCGCACGGGGGTAGCCGGAAATGAGCCGCGGGTTCTATATCGGACGGTTCCAGCCCTACCACAACGGGCACCAGTCGGTGCTGGAGCGGATAGCCCGCACGGCCGACGAGATCGTCATCGGGGTGGGGAGCGCCCAGGTCTCCCATACCGTGGCGAACCCCTTCACGGCAGGCGAACGGGTGCTGATGCTGACCCGGTCGCTCGAAGATCTCGACTGCCCGTTCTACGTCATCCCCATCGAGGACGTCCAGCGCAACGCCCTCTGGGTCGCCCACGTCCGCTCGATGACCCCGCCGTTCGATATGGTCTACTCAAGCAACCCTCTCGTCATGCAGCTCTTCGCCGAGGCCGGGGTCGACGTCCAGTCGCCCGATATGTACGAGCGGCTGACGCACTCCGGAACCGTCATCCGGCAGCGGATGCTCGACGGCGAGCCCTGGGAGCACCTGGTTCCTCCCGCCGTGGTGGACGTCATCCGCGAGATCCACGGCGTGGAGCGGCTGCAGCGGATCGCGGGGAGCGACTGACGGGCGGAACCCTGATGGGTATGCCCGTCCTAATCGGATGAACCATGTTCAAGCAACTGCGAGACCTCTTCCGGCGAACCGAACCGGAGGAAGAGAGCCTGAAACTCTCGTTCGACAGCCTTCCCACGTGGCTCGAGGGCCGCGAGGAGGAGATCGGGCGCGAACTCTCCGGTGCGACGGCCTCGTCGCGCGAGGCGATCCGTAGCATCCTCGATAACATCAGGGAAGCGGTCGCCGGTATGGAGACGGCCGAAGGTGACGGGGAGGTTCACCCCCGGCTCCGCGACATCTCCAGAAAGGCGCTGCCGGGGTTCACGAAGTCTATGGCCCAGATCCTCTCCCGCGAGCCAACTGGTGACGCCGAGGCGTTTTACGCGACCGCCGCCGAGATCCTGAAGGGCTCGCTCAAGGCGCTGAAAGGGCAGGGGAAGTATCTCTCCTCCGTCTACCCGGACGAGATGAAGGAGGTGCGCGCAGCCGTCAAAGACCTGGGGCGAGCGGTCAACGCGATGAACGAGCCTCTCGCCCGGGCGCGTGAAGGCCGCCGGCAGGTGGAGGAGGTGCGGGAGTCGCATGCCTCCCTCGTCCGGATCCGCGAAGAGTATGCCGACGCCGACGGTCAGGTGCGGGAATACGGAGCAGCGCTCGCGGAGACGCAGAGTGAGATCCAGAAGGCGGAAGAGGAACTTGCCGTCCTCAACCAGCGCCCGGACTATGCTCGCAAGCAGGAGATCGAGGAGAGGATCCGGGCACTCGACGCCGCGGGCCGGGAGGCCGGACGGGAGATGGCGACACTCCAGACCACCACCGCCCATCTCTTGCGGAAGGCCGGGAAGGTGGCCGAAAAAGCAGGGGACAGCGCGGCTGCCGCATCGATCGACCGCGCGCTCGACGCGTATGTTGATGACGAACAAGACCCGGTCGGCCCGACAGAAGCGGCGATGCCGGCCGTTCTCGCCATGATCGAGCGGGAGGAACTCCCTCTCAAGAACCAGGACGAACTTCGCCTCTTCTCCGACGCCGAAACCCTGCCTGCCGCGATGAAGCAGGCGCTGGAGAAGCAGCGCGACGTCCGGATGATGCGGGCGGCGGAGCAGGAGAGCCTGGCCGCGCTCCCGGTGGTGGTCGAGGAGCAGCGTCTTGCGACCGCGCTCCCGGGACTGCGCCGGGAGGCCGAGGTAAAGGCGGCCGCGAAGGCCCGGGCGGAGAGCCAGCGAGAGACACTGCAGACCTCGTATGCCGTCGAAACCGAGAAACTCCGGTCACGCACGGCTGCTCTCGCCGACCGGGATGTTGAGGTCGAGATACCCGATCTTCCGTCCCCCTGATTGGCGAGGCGCCCTTGCCGCGGGAGGGGAAACCCTGTTTACCCCCTGCGCGTAATTATGTACAAGGACGGTCGATGACGAATACCACCACAATACCCGGAACAGAGTCACGCCTCTGGATAGCGGTTCCTGCAATCTCGTTTCTGGGAATCGGGATCGAACTGCTGCTCGCATCCGTCGCCTTTCCCTACGCCGTCTGGGCAGGTGTCGCAGGATGCGTGATCGCCTCGTGCATCCTCTGTTACCAGGCCTACCAAAAACCCCGGCGGGATCTCGTCTCGCTCTTCACGCCGCTCTTCGCTGTTCTCATCCTGGTCATACCCAATGAGATCAGTTCGGGCGGCGTAATCGTGCAGACGGTCTTCGCGGCAACGATCACCTTCCTTGCAGTTCGGGTAGAAAAAGTGTTTAACGCGCCGAAACTACAGGAGAAGACAATGAAGCAGATGTTAAACGAATATATCGACAGGATAGAACCGCTCCTCGCCGTTGTCGACGAGGAGACCGGCCATCTGGTCGCACAGTCTCTGCTGACGTATAAGTTCGGGCTTTATCCAAATGCGATGGAGAAGAGCACGGAGGCGCTTGCCCGGCTCGACGCGATCACCCCGCGCCCCGGGGCGCTGGAGCGCGCGCTCCTGATCCTCCGCGAGCGTGCCGGCGGCTTCGCCGAGTCCCGGGTGACGACGAACCCGGAGCATCTCTTCACGGCGGAGGACTACGACAATCTTGCAATCCAGCTCCGCCCGGATCAGGTCGACGACCCGACCGTGCTCGACCTCGACAACGCGCTGATCCTGCTCTACGCCGTCGGTATCGAGACCTCTCCCGAAGACGAGCAGGCGCTGGAGGAGCACCAGCGGTTCGTCATCCAGATCCTGGAAGCGTATAAAGAAAAACTGACTGCATGAGCGAACTGACCGAGGGCGACCTCTTCCGGGGTCTCATAACGATAGCGGCGCCGATCGTGGCCGGGAACGTGCTGCAGAGCGGCCTTGAACTGGTCGACCTCTTCTTCGTCGGCCGGCTGGGAGCGGAGGCCATCGCGGGTGTCGCCATGAGCACCTCCATCGTCATGGTGCTCATGACGATCATCATCGGGATCGTCACCGCGAACACCGCCTTTGTCTCGCGCTACTATGGGGCGAAGGACTACGATATGGTGGCGAAAGGCGTCTCGCACACCCTCATCCTCGGGCTCGTGTTCTCGATCCTCCTCAGCGTCGTGGGCATCCTCTACGCCGAGGATATGCTCCTCCTTCTCGGCGCCGAACCGAGCGTTGCGCTGCTTGGCGCATCCTACCTGGCGGTGCTCTTCACCGGCAGCGTGACGCTGGTCGAACTCTGGGTGATCAACTCGACGTTTCAGAGCTGCGGCGACGCCACGACGCCGATGCTCCTCGTGGTCCTCGCGAACATCATGAACATCGCCCTCGACCCGCTCCTGATATTCGGCTACGGGGCAGTCCCCGCCTGCGGTGTCGCCGGGGCGGCATACGCCACCATCATATCCCGGAGCGTGGCGTTCGCCATAGCGTTCGGCCTGCTCCTCTCGCGACGGTCGCCGGTTCCCTTCTCGCTCCGGACGAAGTTCGAGTTTCCGATCGCGTGGAGGCTGATCCGGGTCGCCGTCCCGAACTCTGTTCAGTCCGGGCTCCGGAGCGTGACGTTCCTTGCGATGATGGCGATCGTGGCGGTCTTCGGGACGGCCGCCCTCTCCGCCTACGGCATCGTGGGGAGGCTTGAACTCGTCGCGCTCATGCCGGGGTTCGGGATCGCGACCGCAACCGCCGTGATCGTCGGCCAGAACCTCGGCGCGAAGAAACCCGAACGGGCGGAGGCGGGGGTAAGGATCTCCACCCTCATGAACGGCGGGTTCATGGCGGTCATGGGAGCGATCTTCTACCTCGCCGCGCCCGCGATCGTCGAGATCTTCGACCCGAGCGGCGCGAGCACGGAGATCGGCGTCTCCTACCTGCAGACGGTCGCGCCGTTCTACGTCTTCATTGCCGTCGCGATCATCCTCGGGTTCGCGCTCAACGGAGCGGGGGACACGAAGAAGCCCATGTACGCCACGCTCTTCTCCATGGTTCTCTTCCAGGTTCCGCTCGCCTGCATCCTCCCGGGTCTCCTCGGGATCGGGATCGCCGGGGTCTGGCTCGCGGTGATCTGCGGGATGATCTTGCAGACGGGCATGCTCTTTGCGATGTACCGGCACGGGGGCTGGAAATCGACGGCGATATGAGGGGGGCGCGGGCGTTCCCGGGAGTTTTGCAGGGCCGAGGAGTTTTACGTCTACGTAGCTCGCACCTAGGGATGCTCAAACTCCGGACGTCCTGTCAGTCGTACCTTCGGTGCTTGACTTCAGCTGCCGTAGAGCGTCACCCCTCTAAACATCACGTATCCCGATGCACGAATTTCGAGGGGACTACGCACCTAACGGTGCTCATGCTCCTGCCCTTCGGCCAGTCGCACTCCCCCAGTGGCGATAAACGATGCGTGCCCGAAGGGCAGGCGGAGTTCGAGCACCGCAGGTGCGAGTCCCCCACAGTCCACTGTACAGAATCTTGCCACCTTCATAGCCGTTCCGGCAATCGCCCAAAACGCAACGCACCGGAGGCCAACGAAAGAGAGTCACAACTCCTTGGAAAAACCGTGCCTCATTCAGGGCAAAAAAAATCAGAGTGAGTCGAGGCTGATCCCGCTGAACTCGTCGGAGACCGCGTTGATGTCTTTCACGCCGAACGCGGTCTGGACGGTGACGAGTTCGAGATCGCGCGCCACGTCGCACATATAATCGATGATATCGACCGAGAGTTCCCGCTTCTGCCTGGATTTGCGGAGCTGGTCCACGAGGAACGTCATCCTCTCGGGGGACTCCATGCGGAGCTTGGCGAGGCTCATCACGCACATGTAGATCCGGGTCAGGTTCCTGTCCGTTCCGGTGATGGTATCGAAGAAGTTCCGGAGGACCTGCGCCTGGTAGACCTCGCCACTCATGGTGATCGAATATTTCTCAAATCGATATAAAAGTCTTCCGGTTTATACCGGCGCTCCGGAGGTGCCGGTTCGCCCGCCGGGGCATGGAGAAGTTGGGTTAGCCTTCTCCGTACCCGCAGATCACTTCCGAACGCTGACGATCTTGATGATGTCGCCGTTCTTCAGTTCCTGGGTATCCTTAATCCGCATCCCGGTCTTTGCGTCGATGGCATACAGGAATCCTTCGCCGATATCGGTGTGAACCTGGTAGGCGAGGTCGCGAGGGGTCGAGCCGCGCTTCATGAGGAACGCGTCGGGGAGAACCCTCCCCTTGCCGTCGGTGAGTTTGTGCTCGTCCTCGACCGGGAAGACGACGATCCGGTCGAGGAGGTTGAAGACCGCGGCGTCCAGCGCCTTCTGAACACCGGTGCCGTCGAACTTCTGCATGAACTCCGCGACCTTCGCGAGCCCGGCACGCTGCGGGGCGCTGAGGTTCGCCCCGGGATTCTCGGTGAAACTCCCATCACCGGGGAGGTAGCTGACGAACTTCCCCTCTGCGGCCATCCGGATCGCAAGTTCGCCTGCCGCGCTCGCAAAGATGACGTCGTGCGTCCGGAGCCGCGCAAGGCACTCCTCCGGCGCCTGATCGGCCTTGTTCCCGACGATCAGCATCGGTTTGCTGAGCGTCATCAACTCGCGGCAGAACCGTATCAGGTCCTCCTCCCCCGCCGTCCGGAGTTCGATCCCGACCGCCCCGGTGGCGTCGCGGACGTGCTCGTAGGTGATCCCGAGGCCGGCAAAGACCTCGGCGATTGCCGCCGCGAGAGAGAAGTCCTTCGCCTGGGCCTGCCGCACGAGTTTCGCCCAGTTCCGCGAGAGGATGCCGTACATCCACATCGACATCTCGTACTGGAGGAACTCGATATCCTTTATGGGGTCGCGCGAACCGAGATCGATCGGGTTCCCTTCGGCGTCCGTCGCCCCGCTGGCATCGACGATCTGGAGGATGGCGTCCGCCTGCCGGAGGTTGTCGAGGAACTGGTTGCCGAGCCCCCGTCCGAGGTGCGCCTCGGGGACGAGGCCCGCCACGTCGATCAGCCCGACCGGGATGAACCTGACCCCGTCCCGGCAGTTCTCGCACGGGACATGCGTCTCCTGGCACGGGCAGGCTGTCCGGACATATGCGACGCCGTGGTTTGCGTCGATGGTCGTGAACGGGTAATTGGCAATCTCTGCCTGGGCAAGGGTCGCCGCCCTGAAAAACGTCGATTTCCCACAGTTTGGTTTTCCTGCAATGGCCAGTGTGATCATGAGAACTCCTACCGCTCCGTTAGGTTGAGAGTAGTGTTGGGTCATCCACCATTTATCACCTTCTTTCCCCGCCGTAACGACCCTGGCCGTTCCGTTGCAGCCCCAATCATCGGTACGGGAGATTCAATTAGGAGCAACGACAACATGACTGCATGGGCTTCGTAACCCGGAATACCTACTACTTCGATGCGCCGGGCAGAGAGAATACCCGCGACGCCGCCCGGTTCGCCGTCGAGCGGGCGCGGGAACTCGGCGTCAAAAAGGTCGTTGTCGCAAGCAGCAGCGGCCGGACGGCGCTTGCCTTCCGGGACGCAATGGCGGGAACCGACCTCGAACTGATCGTCGTCACCCACGCGGTCGGGTTCTCAAAGCCCGGCGAGTGGGAGTTCTCGCCGGAGGCGGCCGAGACCCTCCGGGCGGAAGGGGCGAAGATCGTCACCGGCACGCATGCGCTCTCCGGGCTCGAGCGCGCGATATCCCGCTCGCCGAAACTCGGCGGGAGTTCCCGCACGGAAGCAATCGCCGAGGCTCTCCGGCGGACGGTCGCGGTCGGCCTGAAGGTCGCGGTGGAGTGCGTCCTGATCGCGGCCGACCAGGGTGCGGTCGGCGTCGATGATGAGGTGATCGCGGTCGGAGGCACTGCGACCGGGGCCGATACTGTCTGCGTCATCCGTCCCGCGCATACCGCGTCGTTCTTCGATCTGCAGGTGCGCGAGATCGTCGCCATGCCGAGGAACCGGTGAGCATGACGCTCGAATCGGTCACCGGTGCCGCCGGGCTCCTCCGGCAGCACCCCATCCTCTGGTCGATCGGCCTCGTCATGGGCGCTCTCGCGGTTCTCGACCTCGTCATCCCCGTCTACGGCGGGGCGTTCTACACGCAGCCTCTGGCACTCCTGCAGGTTCTCCTGACGCCGTTTTTAGCCGGCGGCGTCTACGGCACGATCCGTGCGGAGAACTTCTCCTTCAGTGAGTTCGTGCAATCGGGCAAGACCTACTACTTCCGGATACTCCTGCCGGCCCTGGTCATCTTCTTCGCGGTCATCCTGACCCTCGTTCTGCTCATGATACCGCTCGCGCTCCTCGGCGCAGGAGCCGCCGCAAACATGGCGTCGCTCCTCTTCGGGGTCATCCTCTCGATCGCCTTCTTCACGTTCTTCTACGATACCGTGGCGGTCTTTGAAGAGACGGGGGTCTTCGAGTCGATCCGGCGGAGCATCGAGTTCGTCATGAACAACCTCGGCAGAGTTCTCGTCTTCTACCTGGTAAACATCGTCGTCCTCGCGGTGCTCGGCTTTTTGGCCCTCTTTGCCTGGACGGCTCTCCTCCTGGAAAAACTCGAACCACTCACCACGATGAGCCCCGACGAACTCCAGGCGGTGATGCCGGAGGATCTCCTCGCGCTGATCGGGACGGAGGGAATATGGATCACCGCAATCGTCTATGCAGTCGTGATCGTGCTCTTCTCGGTCTTCCTCTACGCCTACAAGGCGAGTTTCTTCAAAAACCACGCAGGTGCCGTGCAGGCAGAGCAGGGGGAGTATGACGAGAAGGGGCGCTGGTATAAGTATTGATGAGGGCCTCCGAGGGCATTCACGTTTTTTTTAAAGAGGCCGGGATCGGGATTTCGGCCTCTCTTGTTTGCAGGCAGATAATCGGCTGCAGGAGAGCCCGGAATTCCCCGGGCGTGATTGCCCGGGTGAGAATGGTTGTGTTACAGGAAACAACAGATAGCAGAAACACTCTTGCTGTGTGCGCCTTTTATGAAGTCGCCCCGCAGATACCCGGGATTGAGGAACCACCTCGTTCAGAACGCTCTTCCGCGCGCCCTGGAAGGGTCAGGCAACATCCGGTGCCAGATCCCGGATCGGGCTATCCGCCGGGTATCGCACTTTCGGTGCTTCTATTCCAGATGTTTCGTCGATTGCAACTCACGAATCTTCAGTCTTCTTGAACAACCGGCGTACCACCTGTCATTTATCGCCACATAAAGGAGAGACCGGGATCGATGAACGCCTATGATCGCTCAACCATCTCGCTTCTCCTCCAGCATTCGGGTGACGGCTTCCAAAAGAAGAGGCAGGTGTTGTTCAATGACATTCCAGATACGCAGGGGATTGACGCTGAGGTATTGGTGTGCAAGAATATTTCTAAACCCGGAGATCCCGTGCCAGTCGATCTCCGGATGGCTTGCCTTCAAGTCTTCATCGAGACGTTGCGTGGACTCGGCAAGGATTTGGAGGTTCCGGAGAACGGCATCCTGTATCATCTCATCAGCAAGAAACGCCATCTTCCCATCATGGGTATACCTCATGATCCGGTCGGTACACTCCCTGATGTGGAGCAGGTAGAGCGTGGCATCCTTCAAAGCGGCACCGCCTCTGCCATCACCCGATCCCTGATATACCAATGCAGGGATACGGGCTCAGCAACATCAACAGGGATCCCTAACAGTGCCTCCAGTTCCGATTTCAAGGCGACGAGGTCGAGGAGACTCCGGTCCGGCTCGAGGTCAAGCAGGAGGTCGAGGTCACTCTCCGCTTCCGCCTCCCCACGCACAACGGATCCGAAGATACGGACGTTTCGTGCGCCATGGCGTGCGGCGATCTCGCAGATCCGGTTCCGCTCGGCCATGACCCGCTCTAAGATCCCTACCCCGGCCTTCATACCATCACATCTGGAATATGGAGTACAAACCCCTTGAAACTTCTCATGCAACCGCATGTAGCACAACCAGGAGATTGCCGGGAGCGCGCCTCCCGGTTGCTTACACGAGCATATAGATCAGCATCCCCGATACCCCGCCGGAGAACGTGGCGACCAGGTTCGTGCCCGAGTTCCCGATCCTGCCGCTGTTCTCGAGCGTCGCGCCCACCAGGCTGTCGACATTGGTGCCGATGAACCCGGCGGCGATCGTGACGACGACCATCCAGGGGTCGGCAACGCCCATCGCCCATGCAACGGCGGCGACGAGGGCGGCGGCGATGACGGCCGCGACCTCGCCCCGCAGGGTCACCCCGCCGTTCGTTCCCCGCGGCACCGGCTTGAGCGTCGTGATCAGGTACGGCACCTTCCCCGTGACCCCGATCTCGCTTGCGGCGGTATCGGCGGCCGCCGAGGCGACGCTGCCCATGAAGAGCGCCGCAAAAACCGGCTGGCCGGTCAGGCCGTAGAGGATGGCGGCGGCGGTCGCCACCAGGCCGTTCGCGAAGACGTTGAAGTAGCCGCGCACGCCCCCGTGCTCCTGGGCGACGCCGAGCTGCTCCTTGTCGCCGTAGCGATACCGGGTAGCCCCGGCACCGATGATGAAGAAGGTGAGCATGATCAGGAACCACCGGACGTCCGCGAAGACGATCAGGATGATCCCTATCATGGCGCCCGAGAAGAGGCCGCTGACATCGGCCACCCGGACGCGGTAGGAGGTGTAGCCGAACCCGAACGCTATCACGGCCGCGGCGACGAGAAGGGTCAGGTCGACCTCGAAGTTGAGTTCCTCGAAGAGGAACATCGTCATCGCGACGCCGAGCGCCTCGATCATCAATGCATCGTCCCGGCCCCGGAGGGCCGCCCGGAGGAGCACCGCGACGACCACGCCCATCACGGCGACGAGCGGCGCTGCGTACTGCAGATAGAGCATCACCGCGATCGATACGATGATTGCCGCAACCAGGTGGTGGAGATATGCCGCATGCCGATCACCGGTAAGCCGGAACGCCACCTCTCCGATCACGACGATCCCGAGCGTGCAGGTGAAGACGAACGTCGAGAGCCAGCCGAACCCGTAGAGCACGGCAAGCACGACGATCGAGAGCGAGATATACCGGGTATCCTTGATGAGGGAGAGGACGAGCGAGAACGGAACGAGGAAGAGCGTGAGCAGCCACGCCGGCTGGAGCAGGGGGGCAAGGCCTATGAAGACGAGGGTGAGTATCGATGCCAGAACCAACCCCTGCAACTTTGTCATTCATATAGGATATGAAGTGCAGGAACAAAGCCTTTAGGGTCGACACCTGCCGTCTCCGCGGTTTTCGGCGACGAACGTTCCGGGACGCCCCGGCCGGGGACGGCGAACCCGCGCGCTGCGCGGGATACCTGCCCGGGGAAAGCCCAACAATATATTTCATTGGGAAGAGAGAGATTATACGCTGAAAATGTCGCCGTCACATCAACTACCCAAAAACTACGATATCGAAGAAGTGGAGACGCGCTGGCAGGATACCTGGCGGGATGAGGATAACTATTTCGATCCCGCTTCGTCTAAACCGCAGTTCATCATCGACACGCCGCCTCCCTACCCCACCGGCAACTTCCATATCGGGAATGCTTTAAACTGGTGTTATATCGACTTCATCGCGCGGTACAAGCGCATGTGCGGTTACAACGTCATGTTCCCGCAGGGGTGGGACTGCCACGGCCTCCCCACCGAGGTGAAGGTCGAGGAGACCTACGGGATCACCAAGAACGATGTACCCCGGGAGAAGTTCCGGGAGATGTGCCGCGACCTCACGCTCTCAAACATCGAGAAGATGCGGGCGACCATGCGGCGGCTCGGGTTCTCGACCGACTGGAGCCACGAGTACATCACCATGCTCCCGGAGTACTACAGGAAGACCCAGGCGTCGTTCCTGCAGATGCTCAAAGCCGGCGACATCTACCAGAGCGAGCATCCGGTGAACTTCTGCACCCGGTGCGAGACGGCCATCGCGTTCGCCGAGGTCAACTACGCCCCACGCACCACCAAACTCAACTACTTCGACTTCGACGGCGTCGAGATCGCCACCACCCGGCCGGAGCTGCTCGCGGCCTGCGTTGCCGTGGCCGTCCATCCCGAAGACGAGCGCTACCGCGGGATGAAGGGGAAGCGGCTCACTGTCCCGATCTTCGGCCACGATGTTCCGATCATCGAGGACGCCGCGGTCGACCCGGTGTTCGGCAGCGGCGCGGTGATGATCTGTACGTTCGGCGACAAGACGGACGTCTACTGGTGGAAACAGCACGGCCTGGATCTTCGGAAGGCTATCGACCGGCAGGGCATCATGACCGCAACCGCGGCCCCGTATGAAGGGATGTCGTCCGAAGATTGCAGGAAAGCGATCCTCGCCGACATGGAGAAGGCCGGGATCCTGAAGCGGCAGGAGGAACTCGAGCAGCGGGTGGGGACCTGCTGGCGGTGCAAGACCCCGATCGAGATCCTCTCGGAACGGCAGTGGTTCGTCCGGGTTCACCAGGACGAGATCCTGGATGCGGCGCGGAGGGTCTCCTGGACGCCGGATCACATGTTCGCCCGGATGGAGAACTGGGCGAACTCCATGGAGTGGGACTGGTGCATCTCCCGGCAGCGGATCTTTGCAACCCCGATCCCGGTCTGGTTCTGCACTGCCTGCGGTGAGATGGTTCTTCCGGCCGAGGAAGACCTTCCGATCGACCCGACGGCCGATAAGCCGAAGACTCCCTGCCCGAAGTGCGGGGGGTCGGACTTCACCGGCGAGACGGACGTGCTCGACACCTGGATGGACTCCTCGATCTCGGTGCTCCACGTCACCGGGTGGGACGGGACCGGCAAACCGCCGCTCTTCCCGGCACAGATCCGCCCCCAGGGCCACGACATCATACGGACGTGGGCGTTCTACACGATCCTCCGGGCGAAAGCGCTGGTCGGCGGCCACCCCTGGGACGAGATCCTGGTGAACGGCATGGTGCTCGGAGAAGACGGGTTCAAGATGAGCAAGAGCCGGAACAACATCATCTCCCCCGAGGCGATCGTCGGGCAGTACGGCGCGGACGCGCTCCGGCAGTGGGGTGCCGGGGGTGCCGCGATCGGTTCGGACATCATGTTCAACTGGAACGACGTCGTCGCGGCGTCCCGGTTCCAGACCAAACTCTGGAACATCTTCCGGTTCGTCATGGGGCACCTGGAGAAGGGAGCCGATCCCGCTGCGCCGGTGACGGAACTCACCGACCGGTGGCTGCTCGTCCGGCTCTCCGAGACCGTCGCCGAGGTCACCGCCGCGATGGAGAGTTACCAGTTCGACCGGGCGCTCAGGGCGATCCGGGAGTTCGCCTGGAACACGCTCGCCGACGACTACATCGAGATCGCGAAAGGGCGCCTCTATACGGACGACAGCAGCAGGGCCAGCGCCTGCAGCGCGCTCCGGACGACGATGGACGTCCTCTGCCGCCTGCTTGCCCCGATCATCCCGCATTTCGCGGAGGAGTGCTACCACAACCTGGCCGCAAGAAGCGTGCACAAAGAGGCCTGGCCGGACTTTTCATACGCCGACGACGAAGCGCGGCGCCACGGCGATCTCCTGGTGAAGACGGTCGCCGAACTCCGGCGCTACAAGCACGATAAGAGCATGGCGCTGAACGCCCCGCTCGGCCACGTGATGATCTACGCTGCAGAGCCGGTCGACGACGCCGGCGACGCCGGGCGCGCCCTCAATGCCGATGCCTCCTGGAGCACCGGCACGCCCCGGCTCGAGGAGGTCGTGAGCGGCGTGGACTTCAACATGGCGGTGATCGGGCCGACGCTCCGAAAGCAGGCGCGGGGATTCATGCAGGCCGTGGAAGCGCTCCCGCCGGAACTGCTCAAGAACCCGCCTGCGACCGTCACGGCCGACGGCGAGGAGATCCCGGTGCCGGCCGGTTCCTTCACGCCGAAGGTCGCCTACAGGGTGGCGGGAGAAGAGGTGGACGTCCTCACGCTCGGGGACGTCGTCGTGACGATCGGGCACCAGCCCTGATCTCGTCGGCGATGAACCGGGCAACTTCTTCTTTTTCGAGCAGCGCATCGACGGCGACGAACCGCGCCGGGTCGGCTGCTGCAAGGTTCAGGTAGTTCTCCTGCACCCGTGTAAGGATAGCGGCGTTCTCGAAATACTCTCTCTTTTTCTCAGGGCAAAGCCTCGATACAGCGTCTTCTATCGGCAGAACCAGGAGGAACGTCCGGTCGGGCCGGATCGACCACCCCTCATGGATCCCGCGAAGCCAGGAGAGCGGGTCGGGGAGGACGCCGTCGAGGACGACCGGCTGGTAGGCGAACCGCGAGTCGGCGTAGCGGTCGGAGATGACGAGCTTTCCCTCGTCGAGGGCGGGCCGGATCACCGTATCGATATGCGCGGCGTGGTCGGCGCAGAAGAGGAGCGCCTCGGTGATCGGATCCATCCGCTCGGCGATCGCACGCCGCACCGACTCGCCGACCCAGGTGGCGCCGGGTTCGCGGGTGAAGAGGGGGTCGAGGTCGGCGAGCAGTTCATGGAGACGGGCAAGAAGCGTGCTCTTGCCGCTCCCGTCGATCCCTTCGATGGTGATCAGCACGGGCGTCCCCTCCGGAGCCATTCGAGCGGCACCGTGCCGTGATGAACGGCGGTCGCTATGATCGCGCCGTCGAACCCGGCGTCGGCGAGGAGATGGATGTCGTCGACCCCGGCGACCCCGCCCCCGTAGAGGAGACGGCCGGGGTAGCACGCCCGCATCTCGTCGAGTTCCTCTCTGACGAGGCCCCGTTCCGTCCCCACGGCACCGATATTGAGGAGGATGCACCCCTCAAACGAGAGTGCCGCCGCACGGCGGAGCATCTCCGAAGACCGGATGCCCCAGGGGAGCACCCGACCGTCTTTGACGTCGATGCTGAGATATCCGGTCTGGTAGGCTGCAAGGTCCTCGATCGCTTTCGCGGCCGTCTCCGTGCCGACGACCGGCGTCACGCCCGCGACCGCGGCGCATTCGGCGGGCGACCGGCAGCCCCTATCGAGGTAGCATCGCTCGACCATGGCGGCGCAGCGCCGGACGAGGTCGTCCTGCGGCGTCCTGCCCTGGAGGCTCTCGAGGTCGGCGATGTAGAGGTACCGGGGCGCGAGAGCGGATAGGTAGGCTTCCGGTTCGGCCGAGGGGGCAAGTCCCCAGGTCAGCGGCCGGTAATCGGCACGGTCTCCGGACTTCCCGTGCACAACGAGACCGCCTGCCAGATCGACTGCAAGAATCAGTTCCATGTCCTCAACGTAATCACTATTAGGGTGAAGGATCATTAATTTCTATGCAATTACTCGTCAGTCCAAGCAGCATTGAGGAGGCAAGAAGCTCGCTTTCCGCTGACATCATTGACGTGAAGAAACCCTCGGAGGGGTCGCTGGGCGCAAATTTTCCCTGGATCATCCGGGGAATCAAGGAGATCGCCGGTAAGAAGCCTGTCAGCGCTGCAATCGGGGACAATGAGTATAAACCGGGAACCGCAGCTCTTTCTGCATACGGCGCCGCGCACGCCGGTGCCGATTATATCAAGGTCGGCCTGATGTTCGACGGGGACGACCGTGCCCGCGAGGTCATCGAAGCGGTGACCACAGCGGTGAAGCGTGAATTCCCCGAGAAATACGTCGTCATCGCGGGCTATGCTGATTTTGCGAGGATGGGCACGATCTCCCCGCTCGCGATCAGTTCTCTGGTCGCGGACGCCGGGGCCGACGTCGCCATGATCGACACCGGTATTAAAGATGGGAAGAGTCTCTTTGAGTTCATGGATGAAGAGACACTGACCAGGTTCACCGAGCGGAATCGGGAACTCGGGTTGCAGACGGCTCTTGCCGGTTCGCTGAAGTTCGAGGATCTCGATGCCTTAAAGCGGATCGACCCCGAGATCATTGGCGTCCGGGGGATGGTCTGCGGAGGCGACCGAACGACGGTGGTCAGGGCGGAACTGGTGGAAAAAGCAATGATGATGCTCAGGTGATGTATGTACATCGAGAAGATGCAGATGGAAACAACGTTTACGTTCGACGACGTGCTTCTTGAGCCCGCCGAATCATGGGTCGAGCCCGACGAGGCCGATGTCGGGTCGCGGTTCTCGCGCAACATCCCCCTGACCATCCCCCTCGTGAGCGCCGCGATGGATACGGTGACCGAGTCGGTGATGGCGATAACCATGGCCCGTGAAGGCGGCATCGGCGTCATCCACCGGAATATGACCTCTGAACGCGAGGTCGCCGAGGTCAGGGTCGTCAAGCAGGCCGAGGATCTGATCGAGCGCGAGGTCGTGGCGGTCGGTCCCGAGGCCACGGTCACCGACGTGGAACGGGTCATGCGGCAGTACGGTATCGGCGGCGTGCCCGTCATCGAGAACGATAAGGTGATCGGCATCGTCAGCCGCAGGGACATCAGGGCGATCCTCCCGAAACGCGGCGAGGCGAAGATCACTGCCTACATGACGAAGAAGCTGATCACGGCCTCCGAGGATATCACGGCGGAGAACGCGCTCGAGACGATGTATGCGAACAAGGTCGAGCGTCTCCCGGTCGTGGACGCCGAGGGGCGTCTGGTCGGCATCATCACGATGCGGGATATCCTCGAGAAGCGGCAGTATCCCCGCGCGAACCGCGATATCAACGGGAAACTCCGGGTCGCCGCCGCGGTGGGCCCCTTCGACTTCAAGCGGGCGATGATGCTCGTCGAGGCAGGGGTCGACGCCCTGGTGGTGGACTGCGCTCACGGCCACAACATGAACGTCGTCAAAGCGGTCGGGGAGATCAAGGCGAGCGTCGCCGTCGACGTGGTGGCCGGGAACATCGCGACGAAGCATGCGGCCTCGACCCTTGCCGGAACCGTCGACGGGCTGAAGGTGGGCATCGGGCCGGGCTCCATCTGCACGACGAGGATCGTCGCGGGCGTGGGCGTGCCGCAGGTCTCCGCGATCGCGAACGTCGCCGAGGTGGCGCACGACGCCGACGTGCCGGTGGTCGCCGACGGCGGCATCAGGTACTCGGGGGATATCGCGAAGGCGATCGCCGCCGGCGCGGACTGTATCATGGCGGGCAGCCTCTTTGCCGGCACCGACGAGGCGCCGGGGAGGGTCACGACGATCAAGGGCCGGCGCTACAAGCAGTACCGCGGGATGGGATCGCTCGGCGTCATGAGCAGCGGCGAATCGAGCGACCGCTACTTCCAGAAGAAGGAGTTCGGGAGAACCAAGTTTGTCCCCGAAGGCGTCGAGGGAGTCACGCCCTACGTCGGCCATGTATCGGATGTCATCTACCAACTTGTCGGCGGCCTGAAGTCCGCCATGGGCTATACGGGTTCAAAGACGGTGGCGGATCTGAAGAGGAACGGCAGGTTCCTCAGGATCACGCCCGCGGGGTATGGCGAGAGCCACCCGCACAACATCATGATCACCGACGAGGCGCCGAACTACCGCCTCTTCGAGTGATACTTTTTTATGACAAAGTCACTAACATTTAGTTAGCATGCTCGATGGCAGTGACGTTTCCCGTCTCCTCGATATCCTGGGAAACCGGAACAGACGGCGAATAATTGAACTGCTGAGGCAGAAACCGTGTTTTGTGACCGAGATCTCCGAGCGCCTGGTGCTCAGTCCGAAAGCGGTGATAGAACACCTGCAGATGATGGAGCGCGAGCAACTCCTCGTATCCTATCAGGATGAACGCAGGCGAAAGTATTACTACCTCTCGCATGACATCAATGTCATCGTAAACCTGCAAAAGCAGGACGGGGTTACGCTTCCCTCCGTTGAAGAGAACCAGAGAACACGATTTGCAAGAAACCTCGGGACGTTCAAGAGGATGGTTCGGGCTCGCGACGAACTTCTGGATAACCTCGAACAACTGGAGCGGGAGATCGAATCGAGGTTCGCCGAGGTCATGCGCATGCGGGGGAGCTCCGTCACCGACGACGGAGATCTGGAGATCATCCTCGCCCTCTCCCATGCCGATCTGCGCCTCGCTGAACTCGAGGAAGTGAGCAGCCTGTCCACGGATGAGCTGAAACAGAGACTGGGCAACCTCATACACACGGGGGTTGTCGAGCGAATCAACGACCGATACCGGATACGTGGTACACATGGCGAATAACCCATACGACGAAATGTTTCGAGACATCGCGCGGCTGATGGAGAAGATCTTAAGCGAGATGCCCCAGAGCGACCCGAAGATCATCGGGTTCACCATCATCGGCGGACTGCCCGAGGGGACTTCCTACCCCGAGTTCGCCGAAGACGAGGATGGGGAGTCCGATGTCGAGGTGGTCGAAGGGGACGACTGCATCTACATCACCGCAATGGCGGATGCCCGGGCGGACGGTGCCCCATACGTCACGTTCCAGGAAGACTCCGTGACCCTCTGCACCGGGGGTGACGAGGAGACGGTCATCGATCTCGACTGCGAGATCGATATACTGCACAGTTTCTACAACGTGCAGCACGGCGTGATCGATGCCGTCTGCCCAAAGAAGAGCGCACCGGGCGAAGTCGCCCGGTCTTGAACCATCTTACTCTTTTGCAGCGGACACCCGCCGTGACCCGGTGCTTTGCCAACCCTGAACCAGGTAGGGAACGGGACGTCCAGAACTTGTCTTGACTTCGCGCTCTTCGCGGCTTCGCGTGAGGCATAGCGCAGGAGCGACATTATCTCACGCGCAGTGCGAGCGCAAGCGATCTTGAGCACCGCCAGGTGCGAGCCGCGACTGTCCGCAGGACGGGAGCGTGAGAAGCCGTAGGCTTCGAGCTGCGAAGGACGCAAAAAGCGGCAACAGCCACCAGATCCGTTTTACGTCGTCGCATGAGGCTGCATTGCTCGATGCCGGATGTCAAAATCAGTGAAGTGCTGTATCCACACCGGCATCGCGGAGGGCTTCGAGGATCGTCGCCCGGACGCCGTCCGTCGTCTCGCCTTCGAGAGCCTCACGGAGCGCTACAACCGCCTCTTCACCGCCGATCGTGCCGAGCGACCGGGCTGCGCTCCGTCGAACGAACTCGTTCTCGTCATCTCGCATCCGTCCGAGCCGCTCGACCGCATGGGGGTCGCCGAGCAGCCCGAGCCCCTTCGCCGCCATGTAGCGGACGTGGTCTTTCTCATCGTCGAGAGCGGCGACGAGGGGTGCATACGCCCCGCCGTCGCCGAGCAGCCCGAGAGCCTCAGCCGCACGATAACGCACCTTCCAGTCGCCGTCCGAGAGCAGGGCGATGCAGACGGGCGCGGCGGGTTTTCCCATCGCCACGAGCCCGTGCATCGCTTCCGCCCGCACCGCCTTGTCCCGGTCGGAGAGCCGAGAGATCAGGGTCTGTATGGTCAAACGATCGGCTTCAGGTCCAGGGGATATCCTATCAGTCATGGTTCCGTCACTTCCGCGGTGTAAACCGGGGCGCACATCAGACGTTGAGGCGGATTCGTAATAAGTGCTTAGGGCCGCCGGGTCCGTTGCAGGCACCGTATCCCCGCGGCCCACATCGGACGTCAGGATAGAAATCCAGAGGCATACATGGCAAGACTTGCCAGAACAACGAGACCTGTCCCAAGGATGAGCGGGCCCATAGCGTCGAATAAGGGATCGCTCGCGATCCATTTTCCTAGAGCGTGCATGACACCGGATACCTCATCAAGGTATATATATTTTACCAGGGAGATAAAAATAAACCCCGATATATAAGCGTTTTCAATAACGATAATCGCCAGATTACAGGTTCCGGGATTATCGAGAGATTCAGGGAGGTTTCTCGGTGCATTCCGTGGGCATGCTGCGCGCCTTCAAAGAGCGAAAGGCCGCTCCGCTGAAACGTTGGAAAAAATGAAAGAAAGTGACGCCCAGGACGGAATTCGAATCCGTGTCGACGGCGTGACAGGCCGTCATGATAGGCCACTACACTACCTGGGCACTCAATGTTCGAGGGGATCCCGCCTCCCGGATTCGAACCGGGGACATCGCGGTAGCCGCGCAGTTCGCCCGAGAGCGAAGACCATACTACAGCCGCGCACTCTACCAGTCTGAGTTAAGGCGGGTCTCTGCTCTAATAATGTTAGATAGAGTTGTTATTAAATATTTCGCAAAATCTGCGGAGATCGGTAGAAGACGGACGTTATTCTTTATATACAACCTCAGATAACGAGTAAGTATGAACCCTACAAACGCTGAAGCACGCAGGAATGCTGAAGCGTACTGTCTTCTTCACCGATAGCCGTGCGAACAAGAACGTCACTGTTTTCGACACCACACTGCGCGACGGTGAACAAACACCGGGCATCTCGTTCACGCTCGAAGAGAAACTCGGTATTGCTGAACAACTCTCCGGAATAGGAGTCCATGCCATCGAAGCGGGCTTTCCCGCATCCTCGGATGCCGAACGCGAGATAGTCCGGGCCATCACGAATCTCGGGCTCTCCGCACAGGTCTGCGGCCTTGCGCGGTCGCTCCGGGCCGACGTTGATGCGTGCATCGACTGCGGCGTCGACATGGTCCACGTCTTCATCCCGACCTCCGACGTCCAGCGCGAGTACACCATCAAAAAGACCCGCGAGCAGGTACTCGAGGCCACCGGCGATATCATCGCGTATGCGCGCGACCACGTCGACCGGTGCATGTTCTCCGCGATGGACGCCACGAGGACCGACTGGGATTACCTGATAGAGGTATACCGTGTTGCGGTGGACGCCGGAGCGACGATCATCAACGTGCCCGACACGGTCGGGGTGATCACCCCGACGGCCATGAAGCGCCTCATCGAGCGGATCGACCGCGAGGTGAACTGCCCGATCGATGTCCACTGCCACAACGACTTCGGGCTTGCGACGGCGAACACCATCGCGGCGGTCGAGGCCGGCGCCTCCCAGGTGCAGGTGACGGTGAACGGCATCGGCGAGCGGGCGGGCAACGCCGACCTCGCGCAGACGGTGATGGCGCTCTCGTCCATTTACGGCATCGATACCGGCATCAGGACGACCAGCCTCGTCGAGACCTCGAGGCTCGTCGCCCGCTACGCGGGAATGAGCATCCCGGCAACGCACCCGATCGTCGGCGAGAACGCCTTTGCTCACGAGAGCGGGATCCACTCCCACGGCGTCATCACCCGGTCGGACACGTTCGAGCCGGGGATCATGACGCCGGAGATGGTCGGGCACCGGCGCAGGCTGAAACTCGGCAAACACGCCGGGAGGCATGCGGTCAAGCAGATGCTCGGCGAGGTGCACATGGAGCCCGCCGATGAACAGATCGACGAGATCGTCATCAGGGTGAAGGCGATTGCCGGCAAGGGCAAGCGGGTTACGGACGCGGACCTCTACGAGATCGCGGAGAGCGTCATGCAACTCGCACCCGACGAGAAGACCCTGGAGCTCCAGGACGTCGCCATCATGACCGGCAACCACGTCATCCCGACGGCAAGCGTCAGGGCGACCGTCGACGGCGTCGAGCACACCTTCTCGAGCATCGGCAACGGTCCGGTGGACGCGGCCGTGCGGGCGATCCTCGGGATCATCCCCGCCCCGGTTATCTTGAAGGAGTTCAACATCGAGGCGATCTCCGGAGGCACCGACGCTCTCGGGCACGTCACCATCGCCGTCGAGGATGAGCGGGGCCGGGTCTTCGATGCCAGCGCCTCGAGCGACGACATCATCCTCGCGTCGGTCGAGGCGGTGATCAACGCGATCAACCTCGTCTGCCGGACGCACAAACACGACCGCAAGGAGTGAGCGACTCACTCCGTTTTTACAAAAAAAGTTGACGGATCAGGCGGAGCCGGGGGGCTGCTGTTTGCCTTCCAGCGCTCCCCTGACCTGCGCGGATAACTGCTCGAACCTGCCCTGCAGCGCCTTCTCCTGTTTCTCGAGCGACTTGACGCGGAGATCGAGCGTCTCGATGCGTTCGTTTAAGGACGCGAGCACCTGCTCCTTGCTCTTCTGCATCATGACGCTGCCGACATTCATGAAGACCGCCGCATCCTCGGGGACGTCGGCCAGGTCCTCGACCGCGCGCCTGGCTTCGCGGATCGTCATCTCGTACTGTGCCTTCTGCGATACTACGGTCTGGAGCTGCTGCTGCATCTGCTGAAGCATCGCCAGCTGGTTCTGCACTTTTGGCGGGATGTTTTCCATATTCATCTACTCCTCGAATGGGATGAAGATCAGTAACAATATTTTGGGTGGCGGACAGCGGCCTTCCCGGCTCTCTGCCCTATCTCTACATGATAGGGGCGTGAAGCCCTTAAAATGTGAGGGTTCAGAAAGGGATCTCCGTCCCGCGCCGCCCCCCCTACGGGGACTCACCGGACGGGACGGCAAGTTCCCGCATCTCGACCGCAATCGTGATCAGCCGAAGCCAGGTGTTCAGGGCCGCCCGGAGCGCGGGTATATCGGTGGCGCTCACCTCGAGGACGAGCGTATCGTCGTCCGCGAGCCCGACCCGGACGGACGACCGTTCGCCCACGTCGCCAATCTCCTGGCAGACGGAGAGGTAGAGGGCACGGGCATCGGGGGTCGCGAACCGGAAGATTGCCGTATGCGTCATGGCGCCACCTTCAGGGTGTAGCGTTTCCGTTGCGTTCCGTCAAAGACGATACGGTGTCCCGTGAGGGACTCCCCGGCAAACAGGACGTCGGCGTGATCCTTGAGCGCCTCGTATACGGAGCGATCCGAGACGAAGAGGCCGCGGGCGATCGCACCGACCCGCTCTTCGACGGCGAACGACCCGACACGGATCTCTGCCGCCGGCTCTCCGCCGTCATATACCAGAATCAGAAAAAAAGGGCCGGATTTCGATACGATCAGAACCGACTCGTCGAGGGCGAAAAGGTCACCCATGCCCGCTTTGCCGCGGGTGACGTATCCGGCGCCGATCGAGAACGCCAGATCCCGCGCAAGGGTGCGCACCTCGGGAGCCGGTTTGCGTGACGTCGTGACGACCGTCATCGAGCCTTCAGATCTTTTATTCCAGCTCCGCGTTCCTTGAAGAGGATGCGGTGCCCACAGTAGGGGCAGCGAATATTGACGTCAATCTCCACTTTTTGTTTACAGCGAGCGCACTTATAGGCAGCCACGACCGATTAACCCTCCTTCTGCAGCGACCGCTCGATGCTCCGCGCGGCGACGCGCATCACCGGCGTCTCCGGGACATAGCTGCCGCCTGCAAACTTGAATCCGCACTTGCGGCACGCCCAGATACCTGTTCCCACACGCTTGACCGCTTTCTGGTCGCAGCGGGGGCACGCATGGCTCGCGCGGGAGACCGTCTCGATCTGGTTGACCCTCTTCCGGATAAACCGGCCATACCTCGGACCGAAACGCCCGGAACTTCCGACTACCCTGCCCTTTGCACTCTGTTTGCGACTTGCCATTTCGCGTACCTCTTGTATGTCCTCTAATTTTTGTGCTGTCGATTAATATAGTTAATCACGACACCCGTTCGACGATCCGGGTCTCCGCATTCCCCTTGGAAACCTTGTTCACCAGGTCGTAGAACTCTTCCTGGATGCCCGCCGGAATTTTGACGACGGCGATCCAGGATCCGTCCTTCTGCCACTCTTCCCGCTCGAGCGATCCCGCGGTCGTGATCTCGTATGCTCTCGCGGCATAATCCGCCGGGACCTTCACGGCGATCCGGATCTCCTCGAACCGGATGGGGAGGAGCGGGCGGAGCGCCTTGACCACCTCTTTGACCTGCTCCTCGACGGACTTGAAGGGGTCGATGCTCACCCGCGCCTCTTCCATCGCAAGCTCGATACGCTGCGGGGGGTGAGGGAACCCGGACTGCGGGTTGACGGCGTTCCTCGCGATGAACGTGATGACCCGGTTCCGCTTCTCCGCGATGAGGTGACGGCGCTGCTCCGCCGTGAGGTGGATCTCGCCCTTCTGGATGATCCGGAGCGCCGCCTGCTCGAACTCGGTCGTCTTGAAGACCTTCAGGAGAGCCTCTTCGGAGGCCCGCTCGGCATGGGCGGCGTTCGAGAAGATGGAGTCGGCGGCGACGACATCCTCCAGATCAATCTTTTCGCCCTGCCGGATGCGCATGGCCTGGTTGGGGTCGACGAGGACCTCGAACCGCTCTCCGTAGCTCTCAAGCCGCGCCACTACTGCCTGGTCGAGAGGGATCATACAGATGACGCTCACTCTTCGAACTGGTCGACGTATGCCTTTACCTCATCCTTCTCCATCTTCCGGAACTCCCCGGTCTCGATGGAGACGACGCCGATCTCGATGGCGCTCACGTCGAGCTTGCCCTCCGTCGCGGCATGCAGGGCCTTGATTCCGAGCCTGATGGCGCCGGAGAAGTCCGCATCCTCCTGGTACTCGTCCTCGAAGGTCTTTATGACGGCAGGACGTCCGGTTCCGATCCCGGTCGCCTTGTACTCGAGCAGCGTGCCGCTCGGATCGGTCTCGAAGAGACGGGCCTCACCGTCGCTGACTCCTGCGATCAGGAGAGCGGTTCCGTAGGGGCGTGCACCGCCGAACTGGGTGTAGGTCTGCATGTGGTCGCAGAGTTTTTTCGCGAGGATCTCGACGTTGATCGGCTCGTTGTAGGAGACACGGTTGATCTGGGACTCAACTCGCGCCCGGTCCACGAGAGACCGCGCATCGCCGACGAGGCCGGAGGACGCAACGCCGATATGCGCGTCGATCTTGAAGATCTTCTCGATAGAAACCGGTTCGAGGAGCCGGGACGTCACCCTTTTATCGACGATCAGCACGACGCCTTCGCTGCACTTGATTCCAACGGCCGTCGTGCCTCGTTTCACCGCTTCTCTGGCGTACTCGACCTGGTAAAGCCTTCCGTCCGGGCTGAACACCGTGATTGCCCGGTCATATCCCATCTGATATTGTGGTTGCATTATCGTTCCTCCAAATCGGCTTCGGTGAAAAACAATGACTTCTGATGCTTAATACCTTTTTCAACCAAATCAACCTTTTGACGCGGATAGCGATAGACCGCAAAATAAGTTTCCCCGATCTTCACTTCCTCGTCTCCGGGGAGCTGGCGGATCGATCTCATCCGGCGCCGCAGTGCGTGGATTGTCCCCGAGGTGGCGACCGTCCGGAGGGCGATCCGCTCATCGGCGACTGCGGTGACCGTCGAAAGCGCGACGGCGACATCCTTCTCGGTTCCCCGCCGGCACCGGACGACGACGTATCCCCCTTCACAGAAGACCACTGCGGGCTGCGCAAGACCGGCAGCCGCATCGCCGAGGAGCGAGGTCGCGGCCTCGATAACCGAGAAATACATCTGCTTCTGGTCTATCCACGCCCTGTAGGGCAGGATCCGCGCCAGGATGTAGCGCCGCTTCGTCCGCATCGCCGGCGGTCTCGGTCTCATTCGACCACCCTCACGGGCCGGTGCGGCTCGATGAGCCGGCCGATGGACGAGAGCGCTTCGGTCACTTCCGCCCCGGTCATCTCGAAGAGTGCGCAGAGACCGTGGATCTCGCGAATAGATCGCTGCCCGAGTATCGAGCGGGCATCGGACGAAATCGTCAGCGGGAAGCCGTATCGCCGCTGCAGAGAGAGGACGTCCGCATACCGCTGCAGCGCCTTCTGACGCCTCGTCCCGCGAAGGTAGATAATGGGAGCCATCGAGATGTCCACTGCAACGCCCTGCTCGGCCGCCGTCCTTGCGGCGACGTGATCGAAGGCGTTTCTCCGGGTGGCATGGATGCTCCTGACGACGTTCACCTCTTTGACGGAGACGACCGCACGGTTGAAGGAGATATCCCCGGCGTCGACGTAGACGATGTCGGCCCGCCGGACGGCGGGATCACGCACCCTCTTCAAGACCTCTTTTACGGACGCGGCACCGATCACGGTTCCCCGGAGAACCTCGATACCGGGAGACCGATGCACGGCATCTCCGATAACAACGGTGCTATCGAACCCGAGTCCTGCTGCTTCGAGCGCCATTCGCGCAACCGTCGAGTCACCGGCAGGATAGGGATGTATACCGGCATCTGTGATCTTCATCGTGAGTAGGCCGTATAAAAAAAAGAGTATTTATTTGCCGCGGTTCGCGTGAGAACGGATGCTCGGGCGGGTCTTCTCGGTCCCATGCCCGCGCGTCCGCATCCCGCGCCCCTTCATGCCGGCGGAGGTCTTGCCGCGCTCCGCCCGGCCCCGGTGAACCGGGTTCGCCAGCCACGCGAGGTTGCGGTCGCTCTTGATCGAGGGGTGGTGCCCGTCGACCAGGATGACCTCGAACCACTTGGAGCGGCCGTCTTCACCGACCCAGTAGGAGTTCAGGGCCTCCATGTTCGGGAACTTGCGGGATGCGCGCTCCTCGGCCATGCGCTGCAGGCTCTTTGCCGGGGTCATCCGGCGCATGCCCATGCGTGCGGATCTGCGCCCGCGGATGTACCGGGGCTTTCTTCGGCCGCCGCGGCGGATCTTGACCCGCACGACGACGATTCCCTGCTTGGCCTTGTAGCCGAGCGACCGGGCCCGGTCGATCCGGGTCGGGTGCTCCACGCGCACGATACTCCCTTCGCGCCGCCAGACCTGGAGGCGCTCCCAGAGGAGACCTTTCACTTCCGACCGGTCGGGCCGCTTCCATGCCTCGCGTACGTAGGCATACATCGATTTTGCCATGTCTAGAATCACCTCAGGTTCAGCGTTTCCGCCACATTCCTTTTCGGGACGTATCCCGTGGTTCCTAACAGGTTGACGGGAGCACAAATAAAGGATTGCTTTCGTCGCCCCGGCCTGCAGGACGCCCTACACTCCCTTGCGTTTCTCCACGACGCGGATGGCGTCCATCCGGGTGACGGGATACTGCCCGTTCTCGTCTTTCTCCGCCGACTTGACCATGTCCCAGACGGTGAGAAGCGCAACGGAGACGCCGGTGAGCGCCTCCATCTCGACGCCCGTCCGCCCGTAGGACTTCACGCGGGCGGTCGCCTCGATGTAACCGTCGCCCTCTTCGAAGTCGATGGTGATGCCTGCAAGCGGTATGGGGTGGCACATGGGGATGAGGCGCGGGGTATCCTTCACCGCGAGGGTTGCCGCCACCCGTGCGGTCGCCAAAACGTTGCCTTTGACCGTGGTTCCTTCCCGGATGGCGCGGAGCGTCTCGCTCCGGAGGTAGATCCTGCCGCTCGCAACCGCTTCACGGACGACCTCGGTCTTTCCCGAGATGTCCACCATCTGTGCGCGGTCGTTCTCGATGTGGGTGAAGACCGGGGTCTTGCCGTATTCGCCGGACTCGCTCATGTGTATCGCAGGAGATCTTCTCTTTTTCAGGGGATAAAAGAAGGCGGCTACCGGCAGGTCAGTCCGGCGCGGGGGGCCGGAAGAGAATCTCCGGAATATAGCCGGGCATATCGGTCGCGAGCATGCCGTTCCCCCGCTCCTCTGCGGCGAGCATGCCGGCCCTGCCGTTCACGTACGCGGCGATGCAGGCGGCCTCGAACGCGGGGAGATGGCAGAAGAGCGCGCCCGCAACACCGGCGAGCAGGTCGCCCGTCCCGCCGGCGGTCATGGCGGGGGTACCGGTTCGGTTGAACCGGACCCTTGATCCGTCCGAGATGACGTCGACCGGGCCCTTGAGCAGGATGGTTCCCGCCGTTGCGGCGGCCTTAACGCACCGGCCGCGCGCAGCAAGCTCCGCCGGGGGCTCCGCCCCGGTCATCCGGGCGAACTCGCCCGCGTGCGGGGTGTAGATCGTCTCCTTCGCCGCCGGGAGGGGGAGGGCGAGCGCGTCAGCATCGAATACCGCCTTCTTCGCCGCCTCCGCGACGGCGAGCACGACGTCGTGACTCTCCTTCCCGAGGCCCATCCCGCAGACGACGACGTCCGCCCGGTCGACGAGGGAGAGGATCGTCTCCAGGTGGTCGATGGTGATCGCCTTCCCCTCAAGGCGCTCGTAGATCAGGTCGGGCATGGGGACGTACGCGGGGGAGGCGACCCGCACGATGTCGGCCCCGGCGCGGAGCGCCCCCATCGCCGCGATGTAGGGCGCTCCCTGGTAGGGCCCGCCCCCGACGACGAGCACCTCGCCGCCGGCGCCCTTATGCGCCTCCGATCTCCTCGACGGGACGAGCGTGAGGTCTCCCGGGCCGGTGAATATCTCCGCCTCGAGCGGGATGCCGATCTCCGCGACGTCCGCGCCCTCCACCTTCGGGCGGTGGAACGAGAGAATCCGGCTCGCACGGATGCCGGGGGTGGGGGTGTCGACGGCGACGATCGGGGCGCCGCTCACGTTCGCACGGGCGACGAGGGACGTGAGCGGTTCCCGCACCGCGCCCGATGCCCCGGTGCCGAGCATGGCGTCGACGATGACGTCGGCACCGTCAAAGAGAACGGAGAGCGCCTCGACGTCTGAAGCGCACCGGACGGGGTGGAGGGCTACGGAGCAGTGCCGGAGGAGAGATGCCTGGGCTGCGGTCGAGGGGGTCATCGAGCCGCAGTCGGGGTAGACGACGTCGATTGCGTCGAGGTGCTGGAGGTAACGGGCCGCCACCATCCCGTCGCCGCCGTTGTTCCCCCTCCCGCAGAGGATGAGAACGCGGGAGGGACCGCAGGCGAGGACGGCGTCCGCGACCGCCCGCCCGGCGCTCTCCATCATCAACAGCGACGGCTGACCGAGCGCAACGGCGTTCCCTTCGACTGCCCGCATCCGGCCGGCGTCGATAACGCCGGTCTCCAGAAATTCCCGCATATCGTTTGTCGTCATGCCCCGTCCCTCCAGGAGCGTTTCCTGATCGGTGCTTGGCGTTTCTTTCATAGATAGTTTTAGTTTCTGACCGGGGGAGGCTGTTGGTTTAGGGGGGGTGGCAGATGAGCAACCAGGGTGCAACCGGTGCACCCACTGGTGCCGGGATTGTTCTCGACCGCACGTGCTCTTGCACGGATTTCCACTGGAAGTCGCACCTTTGATACTCGAGTTCCTTCCCCAGACCTTCGGCCTTCTCCAGCTCCAATTCTTCGCACCTCACGGTGCTCACGCTCCCGGCCTCTTGCCAGTCGCGTAACGAACCATCGCCTATCGCCACGCACTGCCCGCCCCCAGGGGGGCGGAACGACGTTCCATCAGGAGCGGAGTTTGAGCACCGTCAGGTGCGAATGAGGAGCGCGAAGCGCGGGCGGTGGGGGGTTACAGGTAAAGCCTTATTGGGTAGAGACAGGGGAGGGGGGATGCCCCCTCCCCGTCAGCCCCACCCCAAAGGCGATACTCCCACGGTCCAGCGTACGAGGTTCTTTATCGTTACGGTTGCTCCGGCGCCTCAACCCATACTTGCAAGCAACCGTTTTTCCAAGACTCAAGTCACCTGAATCCAAACCCTCCATTTCGCCGACCTTCCCAAACTCCCCGTTCCTCCCACACCCCCATGCATTATTGACCCTTCACCACCCACTACTATGGAGATGAGCCTCGAGAACGATCTGCGGAGAGCTGCGGATATCATCTGTGAAGCGGAGTCGGTGACGGTCATCTCCCACATCGACGCCGACGGCATCAGCACGGAGGCGATCCTCGCGCAGGCGCTCGCCCGCGAGCAGAAGCCGGTCGAATCCGTCTTCGTCCGCCAGCTCGAACCGATGGCGATGCGCCACGTCCCAAAGGACGGCTCCCTGAAACTCTTCGCCGACCTTGGGGCCGGGCAGCAGAACCTTCTCGAGGAGCACGGCCTTTCCGCGGACGAAGTCCTTATCCTCGACCACCATGTCGGCCAGCCCTGCGGCACGGCCTATCCTCAGGTGAACTGCCTTGACTACGGCATCACCCGGATGAGCGCCGCCGGGATCGCATACCTGGTCGCGAAGGCGATCGATTCCACAAACATCGACCTCGCGAAACTCGCCGTCGTCGGGAACGCCGGAGACATGATGGCCCGCGAGAACTGCGGGCTGGTCGGCCCGGCACGCGAGATCGTCCAGGACGGCGTGGAGTACGGAAACATCCTCGTGCGGGATCATGACCTGAACTGCTACGGGACGTCCACCCGCCCGATCCACGTCTGCCTCGGCTACTGCGACGACCCCTACATCGACGGGATCTCGAACAACACGAACGCCGCACTCCGGTTCCTCGAGCGGCTCGGCGTCGAACTGAAGAACCCCCGGGGCGGGTGGCTCGTCTGGGAAGAACTCCCGTTCGATGACCGGCGCACGATCATCAGCGCCCTTGCCCAGCAGCTCATCGCCCACGGGAGGGAGACCGAACGCCTGCTCGCCGAGACCTACATCTTTCCCGACGAGCCGGAGCGCACACCGCTCCGGAACGCCTCCGAGTACGCCACCCTCCTGAACGCCTGCGGCCGGTGGGCAAAACCCCGGATAGGGAGCAGCATCTGCCACGGGGAGCGCGGGGAGGCCTACCGCGACGCGGAGCAGATGCTCGCCCATCACCGGACGGTCATCCGCGACCTGCTCCAGTACATCCTCGATGCCGGCGTGACCGAACTCTCGCACCTCCAGTACGTTCACACCGGCGACCGGTTCCCCGACACCATCGTCGGGATCGGGGCGGGCATGGCGCTCTCCAAGTTGAACTGGAAGAAGCCCATGATGGTGCTCGCCGCGATGGTGGACGAACCGGAGGTGACGAAAGTCTCGATGCGGACGAACGAGTGGGCGCTCGGCCATGGGGTCGATCTCTGCGAGGCGCTCATCGAGGCGGCGGGAGAGGTCGGCGGCGCGGGCGGCGGGCACCGGATCGCCGCCGGGGCATTCATCCCCCACGATACAGAAGAGGAGTTTGTTGATGGTGTCAACCGAATACTCAAACGACAGTTCGCTCAAGCGGATCCGGACGATAGCTGACTTCCAGTTCGGTGCCGGGGCCGGAACCGCGGTCTTCCCCGACGAGTGCGCCTTCCAGTTCTCGACGACCGGGCGCATCCGCCAGGTGCGCCTCGGGAAGGAGAGACTTGCAACCGTTCGCGCGCAGGACGGCCGCCTGACCCTTGGAATAGCCGCAGCGGAGCGGCTCGCCGCCCATATCGCCCCCCCGGCCTACCGGGTGGCGGTGCAGGAGGACGTAGCACCCTTCATCGCAGACGGGAAGAACGCGATGGCGAAACACGTCGTCGCTGCCGACGAAGGTATCCGCGCAGGGGACGAGGTGCTGGTGGTGACCGGCGACGACGTCCTCCTCGCCACCGGGGCGGCTTTGCTCTCCGGGCGGGAGATACTGGCATTTAATTACGGTGTAGCGGTAAAAGTACGGCAGGGGAGAGGATCCGAATGTTTCCAGGAAAAGTAAACCCGAAAAAGATGAAGCAGATGATGAAGCAGATGGGCATGGAGATGGAGGAGATCGAGGGCGTGGAGAAGATCGTCATCCATACACCGGCGGGAAACTACGTCTTTGATGATGCCCAGGTCGTCGCGACCACCATGCAGGGGGTCACCACCTACCAGATCACGGGCGAGGCCCGGTTCGAGGAGGCCGTCCCGGAGATCCCCGACGACGACGTCGCCCTCGTCGCATCGCAGGCCGGGGCAACCGAAGAGGCCGCACGGGCGGCGCTCGTCGAGACCCGCGGCGACATCGCCGAAGCGATCCTGAAACTTGCGCAGCAATGATCGAGATTGGCGAACGTCTTCTCCTCGTCGGTGAGGACCGCGAATACTTCGTGACGGCGGGGGAGGGTCGGTTCTCCACCGACCGGGGGATGATCGATCTTGCAGCCCTCGCGGGCATGAATCCGGGAGGGGAGATCCGGACTCACCTCGAGATCCCGTTCACCGTGCTCCGCCCCCGGCCGACCGACTTCTTCGTCCATGCAAAACGGAGCGGAGCACCCATGCTCCCGAAGGACATCGGGATGGTGATCGCCTACACGGGGATGAACCGCAACGACCGTGTCCTCGATGCCGGAACCGGGAGCGGCGTCGCCGCAATCTACTTCGGGAGCATCGCCCGCAGCGTGAAGACCTACGAAGTGCGCCCGGAGTTTGCGAGACTCGCCGAGAAGAACATACAAAACGCCCGCCTCGAGAACGTCGAGGTGGTCGCTGCAGACATGCTCGAAGCGACCGGCGAGTTCGACGTCGTCCACCTCGACCTCACGATAACGCCAGCGCACGTGGAGCACGCCTTCTCGCTCCTTACCCCCGGCGGATACCTCTCCTGCTACACGCCGTTCCTTGAATACACGTTCATCGCGCTCGATGCCGCGACGCCGCTCTTCCGTGACGTTCACTGCTACGAGTGCATGGAGCGGGAACTGACGCGCTCCGCCCGGGGAACCCGCCCGTCGACCAGGGTCGGCCACAGCGGCTACATCACGATAGCGCGAAAATAGAGTTAATATTCCTTCAGCGGTCGTTCCCACCCGGTGTAGCCGCAGTAGATGCAGCAGTCCCCGTCACAGTGCCTGCATTTTTGCGGGGGCTGCGGCACCATCACGGTGCCTTTTTTGTTGCAGTACATGCATCCGAGCCCTTCGCAGTGGCAGCAGGTTTCGGGTGCGTACTCTACATTCTCATCAGACATGCACTTTCTCTCCTGAAGTTACTATGAGGCGGGCGAAGGTGACAAAGGTTGTCATGGAGGTCGGGCACGCACCCAAAAAAAAGGTATTTAGTGGGTGCGCGGCGAACCACTATTCAGGAGAGAAGAGGGGCGGAACAATCCGGGCTCCCGCGCCTGATTGATCTGCTCCGGAAGGTAGCCGCACGATGTACCACATTATCTCGATCCGCGATTTTGAAAGGAGCGATCTCGATTACCTGCTCGACCGGGCGCAGGAGTTCGATACCGGCAAGTACCAGCCAGGAATGCTTGACGACAAACTCGTGGCGCTTCTCTTCTTCGAGCCCAGCACCAGGACAAGAATGTCGTTCGCGACGGCCATGGCCCGGCTCGGCGGGAGGACGATCAGCGTCGACTCCGTGGAAGCGAGTTCCATCGTCAAGGGAGAGACGCTCGCAGACACCATCCGGGTGATAAGCAGTTACGTGGACGCCATCGTGCTCAGGCACCCGAAGGAGGGGGCGGCCCGGCTCGCAAGCGAGTTCGCCACGGTGCCGATCATCAACGCCGGCGACGGCGCGGGGCAGCACCCGAGCCAGACGCTGCTCGACCTCTACACCATCAGGCAATCGATGCCGGTCGACGGGATCGACGTCGGGCTTTTAGGGGATCTCCGCTACGGCAGGACTGCACACTCGCTGGCGCTCGCCCTCTCCCTCTACGGCGTCACGCTGCACACGATTGCACCGGGAGGGCTCGAGATGCCGGCAAACATAGCCCTCGAACTCAGGGAGCGCGGCATGGAGGTCGTCGAGCACGAGAACGTCGAGGAGGCGATCCGGGAACTCGACGTCCTCTACGTGACGAGAATCCAGCGCGAACGGTTCCCGGACTCGGCATCCTACTACAACGTCGCGTCCAGTTACCGGATCACGACCGACCTTCTCGACGGTGTGAAAGAGCGGCTGATGATCCTCCACCCGCTCCCGCGCGCGGGTGAGATCGACCCGGCGGTGGACCGCACGCCGTATGCGCGCTACTTCGAGCAGGCGAGGAACGGCGTGCCCATCAGGATGGCGCTCCTCCACGAGGTGATGAAGTGACCAGAAAAGACCCGTCGGGCGGGCTGCTCGTCAGCCCCATCAAGAACGGCACCGTCATCGACCATATCACGGCCGGCGAGGCGCTGAACGTCCTGCGGATCCTCGGCATCACCGGGTCGACTCCGGAATGCCTGAGCATCGCGACGAACGTCGGGAGCAAACGGATGGGGAAGAAGGATATCGTCAAGATCGAGAACCGCGAGCTCCGCACGGAGGAGGTCGACCGGATCGCCCTGCTTGCGCCGCAGGCGAAGATCAACATCATCCGCGACTACAAGGTCGTGGAGAAGAAGGGCGTGGAGATCCCGGAGGTCATCAGGGGCGTGGTCAGGTGCCCGAACCCCGGCTGCATCACGAACACGAACGAGCCTGTCGCGAGCACGTTCGAGGTGCTCGACAAGGGGCTGCACTGCCTCTACTGCGACTGGCTGATCAAGGACGATATCGCAAACCACATCATCTGATCAGGCGTCCGTGCCGGTCGATCTCCCCCCGGCAGATCCGGGTGCTCGAGATCCGCCGGCCGTCCTCGGCGAGGACGCATGAGATCTCGTGAAGGTCCACCTTTCTCTTTCCGCGCTCGCGCCGGAGTTCGTTGATCACCACGGCGACCGGGAAGGTCTCTTCGGAGACGACGAGGATATCGAAGTCGGCGTCGAGGGCGCTGCCGTAGCGGTCAACGAGCGGTTCGACCTTCCACGTTGCGGTGTAGCCGTGTTCGCGGATGAACGACGTGATGTTCTCGAGCCGTTTTTCGTAGGTGTGGACGGGATGCACCTTTGCACCGGCAAACTCGTCGGTCGTCAACCCGATGGTCACCTCACCATCAGGCCCGGCGAGCTCGAAGGAACGGGCGAGGAGTTTCCGGTGCCCGGCATGCAGGGGATCGAACGTCCCCCCGACCATCACTTTCATCCAGAGGCGTTTGCCGCGAGGGGTTTTATGGGTAGTGATCGGTGGGGTGGGCGGGTGAGGGATGTTAGAGAAGGCCCTTTAGTGATCATACTCCCGCGTTGATCATCCAACCCGCACACAGGTTTCCATTGGATATCGCCATGACTGCCCCCGCCCCGTGGGGCGGGGAACGATGCTCCGCTAGGAGCGGAGTTGAAGCACCGAAGGTGCGAATGAGGAGGCCGAAGGCCGGGTGGGGTGGGGTCATAGGCTAATACCTAGGTAGAGACAGGGGAGGGAGGCGAGCCCCCCTCCCCGTCAGCCCCTCCCCAATGGCGATATCCCCACGGTCCACTGTACGTGACTTCTCGACGCTTGAAGTCTCAATAGCCGCATCAGCGCCAACCTGCTGCCTGAACCCCGGACTCCGCCACAGGTCGCATACGGCGCCCACCCGCCCCTCCCCTTACCCCCGATGGAGAACATTTTGTATCGCCGCAACCAATAGTAGACTCACTATGGAGAGCGGAACGGTTGTGGGGAACCGCGTCTTTATCGCAGAGAACGCAACAGTCATCGGAGACGTGAGCCTCGGCGACGACGTGGGCGTCTGGTTCGGCGCCGTTGTCCGGGGGGATCGGGATACGATCACGGTCGGAACAGGCTCGAACATCCAGGACAACGCCGTCGTCCACACCACGCCCGGGTTTCCGGTCACCATCGGTGCGGAGGTCTCGGTCGGCCACGGCGCCATCCTGCACGGCTGCACCATTCGCGACCGGGTGCTCGTCGGGATGGGCGCCGTCGTCCTGAACGGCGCGGTGATAGGGGAGGGCTCCATCATCGGCGCCGGCGCGGTGGTGACGGAGGGAAAGGAGATCCCGTCAAACTCGCTCGTCCTCGGCGTGCCCGGCAAAGTGATCAGGGAGACGACGGCCGAGCAGCAGGAGAGCATCCTCCACAACGCGCGCGAATACGTCAAACTCTCCGGGAGATACCGCCATGACTGAGGTCGTCGTCATCGGCGCCGGGGTCGCGGGCATCCAGGCGGCGCTCGACCTTGCCGACCACAAGATCCACGTCCACCTCATCGAGCGCGAACCGACCATCGGCGGACACATGGCCCAGCTCGACAAGACGTTCCCCACGAACGACTGCTCGATGTGCATCCTCTCTCCGAAGATGGTCGAGGTGGCCCGGCACCCAAACGTCACCATCCACACCTGCTCCGAGGTCGAGGGGATCGAGGGCGAGGTGGGGAACTTCCTCGTCCGGGTCAAAAAGCACCCCCGCTACGTCCTCGAGGACGAGTGCAACGGCTGCGGGGACTGCGTCGCGATCTGCCCGGTGGAGGTCTACAACCGGTTCGACGCCGGCATCGGCGTCCGTAAGGCGATCTACAAGCCCCACGCACAGGCGGTTCCCGACATCGTCATCAAGGATAAGGAGCACTGCATCGAGTGCGGGCTCTGTTACGACGTCTGCGGGAAAGAGGCAATCCTTCGCGAGGACGAAGAGCGCCTGATCGAGCTAGAGGCTGCAAGCATCGTCGTCGCGACCGGGTATGCGACATTCGATGCCAGAAACAAGGCGCAGCTCCGCTACCTCATCATCCCCGACGTCATCACGAGCCTCGAGTTCGAGCGGATGATCAACGCAAGCGGCCCGACAGGCGGCAAACTGAAGAGGCTCTCAAACGGCAAACCACCCCGGAGCGTGGCATTCGTCCAGTGCGTCGGCTCCCGCGACCTCTCCATCGGCCGCCCCTACTGCTCCGGCGTCTGCTGTATGTACGCGATGAAGAACGCCACGCTCATCCGCGAGAAGAACCCCGATATCGAGGTCACCGTCTTCTACAACGACATCCGCGCGTACGGCAAGGGCTATGAGGAGTACTACGAACGGGCGAAGAGTCTCGGGGTCAGGTTCGTCCGCGGGTTCCCGGGCGAGGTGCTCGAGGAGAACGACCACCTGACGATGGTCGCGGAGAACACCGAGACCGGCGAGGTGGAGACGTTCCACCCGGACCTGGTCGTGCTCTCCGTCGGGCTCGAACCGGCTGCGGGAGCGGACGAGGTTGCCCGGATGCTCGGCATCCCACGGGACGAGTCCGGGTTCTTCGGGGTCGCCGACCAGAAACTCGGCCCCGTGCTCACGGTGAAGCCCGGGATCTACGTGGCAGGAACGGCCACCGCGCCGAAGGACATCCCCGACTCCGTCACGATGGGTGAGGCGGCGGCCATGCGGGCGTTCCTCGACACGATCAGGGTGGGATGAGCATGCCGGAAGGGGGAGATCCCTACACCATCGCGTGGGATGCAGAGAACGAGTGCATCCTCTACATCGACCAGACCCTGCTCCCCGGCCGATACGAGCAGATGCGGTGCGCGACCGTCGACGACCTCGCCCGGGCGATCCGGAGACTCGAGATCCGGGGAGCGCCGGCGCTCGGGATTGCCGGCGCGATGGGCGTGGCGCTCGCCGCCGTCCGGAGCAGAGAGACAGACCTTAAACGGTTCTCGGGCGAGGTCGGCCGGGCGGGAGACCTTCTCGCGGGCACCCGGCCGACCGCGGTGAACCTCGCGTGGGGGATCGACCGCGTGCTACGGAAGATAGCGCTGGCCGCATCGGTCGCGGAGGCGAAGAGCATGGCGGTCGCCGAGGCGAACGCCGTCGCCGAGGAGGACGAACTGACCTGCCGGAGGCTCGGCGGGTTCGGCGAAGAACTCTTCCCGGAGAGGTGCACGGTGCTCACCCACTGCAACGCGGGAGCGCTCGCCTGCCGCTGCTGGGGGACGGCGCTCGGGACGATCCGGTCGGCGATTGCCGCCGGAAAAGACGTGCGGGTGATCGCCTGCGAGACCCGGCCGCTCAACCAGGGCTCAAGGCTCACCTGCTGGGAACTTGCCCGGGACGGGGTCGACGTGACCCTCATCCCCGACTCGTCGGCGGCATACCTGATGCGGAAGGGGATGATCGACCTCGTCGTCGTCGGTGCGGACCGGATCACGGGTGACGCGGTCTTCAACAAGATCGGAACCTACATGCATGCCGTCGCCGCTCATCACCACCGGATCCCGTTCTATGTCGCGGCGCCCGTCTCGACGTTCGACCTCTCCCGGAGGGAGACGGATATCACCGTCGAAGAGCGGGATCGCTCCGAACTCACCTACTGCGGCGATAAAAGGCTCGCGCCCGAGAGTGTGAACGTGCTCAACTACGCCTTCGACGCCACCCCGCTCGATCTCGTCGATGCGATCGTCACCGAGATCGGGGTGCTCCGGCCGCCGTATACGGAGTCGTTCCGGCTGGTCGGGATTGATGGGGAGACCAGACCATGAGTCTCTTCGATTCCGAGATCTGGATTCAGCTGATGACCATCATCGGGGAGGTCACGTTCTTCCTCATCCTCGGGATGCTGCTTGCCGCAGTGGCCCTCGCGATCATCGCCGCCGCCTCGATAACCAGGGGAAAGTTCTACTTACCACGGATCCTGATACCCGGCATGGTCCTTTTAGAGGGGCTCGTGAAGGCGTTCTGCAAACTCCTCGGGCTGGACGACAAGGATCTCATCACGTTCTTCATAACGCTCAGGAACACCATGAACACGAAGGCCTTCTCCGAGACGCCCGTCGAGCAGCGGGCGGTCTTCCTGCCCCAATGCCTGCGGTCGGCGCAGTGTCCGGCAAACCTGACGCCGGAAGGTCTCAAATGCCGCAACTGCGGCCGCTGTTCGGTCGGGGAGAATGCGGCGTGGCTTGAAAAAATCGGGTACCGGGTCTTCATCGTCCCGGGCTCGACGTTCATCAAGCGGATGGTCAAGAAGTATCACCCGCGGGCGATCATCGGTGTCGGCTGCCTCATGGAGGTAAAAGACGGGATCGATATGTCCGACCGGATAGGAATCGTCGCTATCGGTGTCGTGAACGTAAAAGACGGGTGCGTGGAGACGGTAGCGGACTGGGGCGCGGTGAGAGATGCCGCCCTGCTCGGCATCAAACACCCATCAGGTTCCGTAGACTTTCACGGCCCTGCCGAATAAGCGCTCGCTGGTGACCTTGCCGTAGACGAAGATCGTCTCGTCGCTGTTCACGGCACCGACACTGACCCCCGGCCGGAGGGTGACGTTGCCCCCTGCCTTGATCGAATGGAGGCACGCGTTGTCGCAGATGGTGGCGGCCTCCAGAACCCTGACCGGCCCTTTTATCTTGGCGTCATGGCCGATGACGATGCTCTCGGCCTCGACGAACCCGCCGACCGTCGAGCCGGGCCCGAGTTCGAGGCGGCCGGCAACGACCATATTGCCCCAGACGTGCGTCTCGGCAGGGGTGATGAAATTCCCATCTATCTTCACGTTTCCGTCAAAAAAGGAACCTTTCGGTGCTATATACGTGTCCCCGTGCCGGTAAACTTTCATGAAGATCTCCTGGATAACAGCTCGGCCCATAACCAGATAAAATTATCAGTACGTTTGTCCGGAGATTGCAGGGCTGCATCTGTTTTTGTCGGATATTTACATCGTCGGCTGAGGCAGGAGAGATACCTGTGCTGGTCACAGCCCAGCAACCCGGGAACGCGGCGGAACCTATCGCCCCCACCCCGCCCGGCCTTCGGCCTCCTCATTCGCACCTTCGGTGCTCAAACTCCTGCTGTTCCAGCAGTCGTTCCCCGCCCCGAGGGGCGGGGGCAGTGAGTGGCGATAGGCGATGGTTCGGAGAACCGGAGCTAGAGCACCGAAGGTGCGAAGCCGATGGGAGGCCGTGTACGTTTCTTCCTCAGGTTCTCCCCGTGCAGTGGACTATGAGGATATCGCCATTGGGGGAACGACGTCCTGAAAGGACAGAGTTCGAGCACCAAAGGTGCAAAGAGGGGCTGACGGGGAGTGCGACGGTTCGTAGAACCGGAGCTCGACCACCGTCAGGTGCGAGGTGCGAACGGAGTGAGCATGAGAAACTCGAAGAGTTTCGAGGGGGGAGCATCCCCCTCCCCTGTCTCCGCCCAGCCCGGTCATCTGTAGCCCGCAGTCCAACAGGGTAAAAACATCGGACCGCCGGGGTCCTCACGTTCATATCACCGCGGCAATCGCAAAGACCGCAAGCGCGGCAAACATGCCTGCCCGCAGGATCGATGTCGCATTGGACTCCCGGACGCAGCCCGGCATCGTGCATGAAAGACCCCGGAAAGCCCCGAAGAGGATGACGAGATCCACGACCCCGATGCCGGCGAGATAAAAGAGGCTCCACCAGTCGCCGAAGGGGAGGAGGCTCACCATCACGGCGCCGCAGGCGCAGGCGAACGCGACGATTCCCGTCCGCCGGACGCCGACGATCATGGGGAGAGTGCGTGCGCCTCCCGCCGCATCCCCGTCGACGTCTTCTGCATCTTTTAACAGTTCCCTTGCGATGGTCGCCAGGAACGTGATCGCCGCGAGCGAGAGGTTCCGGACGAGCCCCTCGATGCCCGCAAACGCTCCGCCGAAGAGGAAGACGCTCCCCGTCAGGTAGGCGACGGCCGCGTTGCCGAGGACGGGGATGCGCTTCAGCCGGACGGCGTAGGCAATCAGAATGCTTGAGTTTATGACGGTGATCGCAAGGCAGAGCGGCGGCGTCAGGGTAGCAATCGCGATGCCCCCGATAAAGAGCGCCGCTGCATACGCCCTTGCGCCGGCAAGGCTGATCTCGCCTGCCGGTATGGGGCGGTCGGGACGGTTGATCCGGTCGATCTCAACGTCGCAGACGTCGTTGATGACGTTCCCGCCGGCGGTGATGAGCGCGACGATCGCGGCGAGCAGGAGCGACGGCAGCGTGAGCGTCCCGGTGGCGATGAGATAGCCGATGAGCGCGGTAAGGCCGGCAACGACGGCGTTGTGCGGACGGGTAATCCGGATGAATGCGGAGACGCTCATTCTCGAAGAGTTAGGTTCTCGGGGGAGGATAAATAACCAGAGGATTCGTCCGGAGCAGAATTGAGAGAAACAGCGGGCTTGGGGGGATTTGAACCCCCGGCATTCAGCTTAGGAGGCTGACGCCATGTCCGGGCTAGGCCACAAGCCCATACTTCGGAGTAAAAGTATTGCTCATGAGAAGGTATAAGGGTATCGAGCATCCACCTTTCCGGGAAGCATGGACGTTGTCGAGGTTACCGAAGGGAGAACCAGGTTTTTCGTATCCAGACAGGATCCTCATCTCCAGTTCCCGCCGGGAAGCGGCCAGGTCTTTTATAACACGCGCATGGAGATGAACCGGGATGCCACCGTCCTCCTGCTCGCCGTGCTGAAGCCACAAAGTTACCTCGACGCGATGGGTGCGTCCGGTGCCCGGGGCCTCCGAGTAGCGCACGAGGTCGGGATACCGGTGACGATCAACGACTGGAACGCGAAAGCGGTCGATCTTGCCCGGCAGAACGTGGAGGCGCTGGGTCTCGCCGCCGAGGTGACCCACGGGGATGCGAACGTGCTGATGAGCGGGAGAACGTTCGATGCCGTCGACCTCGATCCATTCGGGACGCCGGCGCCGTTCGTCGACTCCGCGGCACGGTGCGCCGGGAATTACCTCTTCGTCACCGCCACCGACACCGCGCCGCTCTGCGGGGCGCACCTGAAGGCAGGCATGCGCCGTTACTTCTCCCGGCCCCGGAACACCGAGTACCACCCCGAGGTCGGCCTCCGGACGCTCCTCGGGTTCGTGGTGCGCGAGGTGATCAAGTACGACCGCGGGGTGGAACCTGTCTTCTGCTACGCGCACGAGCACTTCCACCGCCTGCACCTCCGGCTCCGCTACGGGGCGGCGGCGGCCGACCGGGCGCTTGCGCGGATCGGTTACGTGATGCAGTGTCCAAACTGCCACTACCGCTCCGAACAAACCGGAATGCTCCCCGAACCGGAAGAGTGCCCGCTCTGCGGCGCGAATCTCGTGCCGGTCGGCCCTCTCTGGACGGGGAGGATCAACGACGACGCGACGCTTGCCGCGATGCAGGAGGCCCTGCCGTCGGTAACGGCCGGAACCGGAGCGCGGATCGGCCGGCTGCTCGCGACCTGCCGGCAGGAGCTCGATACGTCGAGCCACTACGACTACCACGTCATTGCAAAACACCTGCGGGTCTCCCCCGGCAGGATCGAGACGGTCATCGAGCGGCTTGTAGCCCTCGGCTACCGGGCAAGCCGCGCACATTACTCCGGCACCGCCCTCAAGACCGATGCACCGCTCCCGGTTCTCGAAAAAGTGGTCAGCGGCGGGTGACGACGGTGAGGACGTCCCCGTCCGCGAGTTTGTGGGTGAGTCCGACACGCTGCGCGTCGTGTTTGGCCGAGTTGCCCCAGACCTTCGCGTAGCGGAATTTGTCCGCGAAGTCCCGGTGGAGGCGGTTGCAGACGTCTTCGACCGTTGCCGGGCTCCGGATGATCAGCGGTTCGTCCATATCCGCGGGACCGCCGACCGGCTTTAAGTAGACCCGCATGAACTCCAGATTTTCGAAGATGGCGTCTTTTAAGTCTTCGATGCGGTAGCCGCTGTGCGCCGAGACCATGATGGGGGGCTCCCCGAACCGTTCGGTCAGTTCTTCCTCGATACCCGCCCGGGTCTTTTCGTCCACGAGGTCGACCTTGTTGACCGCGATGAAGGCCGGAACGTAGACCCGGTTCCCGATCATCGCGTCGATGAAGTCATCCTGGCTGACTTCGTTCCGTATCAGGACGTCCGCGTTGACGATCTTGTTCTCCGCGAGGATCGAGCGGACCTCCTCGACATCGAGGTCGACGGCGCCGACGGTGTTCAGCCGGATACCGCCGTTCCCGGCTTTCTTGATGGTGATGTCGGGTTTAGGGCGGTTGATCCGGATACCGGCGTCGTGGAGCTCGCGGAGAAGAACGTTTGTGTGCTTCTCGTTGAAGACGTCGACTAAAACCAGGATCAGGTCGGCGCTCCGGACGACGGCGATGACCTCTTTCCCGCGGCCCTTGCCCATGGCGGCGCCGGCGATCAGGCCGGGGATATCCAGGATCTGGATCTTCGCACCCCGGTGCTCCATCGAGCCAGGGATGACGGAGACGGTCGTGAAGGCATAGGCCGCCGTCTCGCTGATATCATTGCCGGTAAGCCTGTTGAGCAGCGTACTCTTTCCGACGGACGGGAAGCCGACCAGGACGACGGTGGCGTCCCCCGACTTCTTCACGGAGTAACCCTCGCCCCCTCCGGCGGAGGCCATCGCCCGGGCTACTGCTTCATCACGGATCTTCGCGAGTTTTGCCTTGAGGCGACCGATGTGCTTGGAGGTCGCCTTGTTGTACGGGGTATTCTTGAGTTCGTCCTCTATTTCCCGTATCTGCTCTTCGACACTGCTCATTGCTGCCGATACACGTATGTTGGGAAGCTACTTATGGGTGTCTGTGATGAAAATCACGAAGCGAAGGGAAAATTCCGGCCCGTATCGGGCTTAGATTACCCGGCCGCCGGCATGAACGGAGAAGGCGGAGCGCGAGACAGGTTTAAATAGGATAAAGGCCAATAATTTAGAGCACGTTGGTGCAATGCGCTGCTATAGTGTAGACCGGCCAATCATGCAGGACTCTCACTCCTGCGACTGGGGTTCGAATCCCCATAGCAGCATACTGTTCTAGGGGCAAACGCCCGCTTTTGCACCGCTACCCGAGATAGAGACGATTCCATGCACCACCCTCCCGACAGCGACCGGCCGACCCAGAAATATCTCGGGAACCGCGGCCTTATCGTCCTGATTGCTCTCCTCTCCGCCTTCGTCCCGCTCTCGACCGACCTCTACCTCCCCGCCCTTCCCGGCATGGGCGAATACTTCGGCGTCTCCGCCGGCCTCACCAACCTGACGCTGATCCTCTTCTTCCTCTTCTTCAGCCTCGGGCTGCTCTTCTGGGGGCCGCTCTCTGATCGGTACGGCCGACGGCCCGTCCTCCTGGTCGGACTTGCCCTCTACATCGCCGCAAGCGCCGGGTGCGTGACATCGTGGGATGTCTGGCATCTCATCGCCTTCCGCATCCTCCAGGCCGTCGGCGGCAGCGCCGCCTCCGCGGTCGCTATGGCGATGGTCAAGGACGTCTACGACGGGAGAAAGAGGGAGTCGGTGCTCGCGATAGTCCAGTCCATGGTCGTCATCTCGCCCACCGCCGCCCCGGTTCTCGGGGCGTTCATGCTCCCCTACACCTCGTGGCGGGGCCTCTTCGCGGCGCTCGCCCTCATCGGCGTCGTCTCGATGGCCGGCGCCCTCCTCCTCCAGGAGACCATCCCCTCGCGGTATAACGGCACCATGGCACAGTCCGTCCGCCGGCTCGGGGTCGTGCTCAAAAACCCCGGCTTCGCCTCGCTCCTCGTCGTATTCTCTCTCGTGAGCACTGCTTCCCTGGCGTTCGTCTCCGCATCGTCGTATATCTACCAGGATGGGTTCGGGCTCTCGGAGCAGTGGTACAGTTTCTACTTCGCCCTCAACGCCGTCGGCCTGATAGCGGGCCCGTTCCTCTACCTCTGGCTCTCCCGGCACGCGAGCCGCCGCTCGATCGTCGGAGCCGGGTTTGCCGTCATGGTCGGCAGCGGGGTGCTCGTCTGCCTCTTCGGGAGCATGGGGCCGCTACTTCTTGCCCTTGCCCTCTTCCCGGCCTCGCTGATGGGGAGCTCCGTCCGGCCGGCGGGTGCGTTCCTGATGCTCGACCAGCAGAAGGAGGATACCGGCTCTGCATCCGCCCTGATCAACTGCGCAGGCCTCGTCTTCGGCAGCGGCGGGATGGTTCTCGTCTTCCTTGCCGGGGAGAGCCTCGTTCTCGGCCTCGGGGCGATCAACGTGGCGGTCGGGGCGGTCTGCCTCGCAGGGTGGGCGGCGATCGGGAGACAGGGGCTGGTGAAGTTCTGAAATGATCCTGAAGTACACCCCACCAAAGAAGAAACTCTCGGATATCATCAAAGAATTCGGGCCGAACCCCGCGCTGGCCGCATCGGTCGCGGAAGCCTCGCATGAGATGAGACGACCTTACGAAAGGTCGACTTCGATTCCGACGCTTGACACCCCCCCTGCTCGTCGACCTGATCCGGCACGACCCGGAGGCGATGAGAACGCTCGCGGGCGGCTCTATCCTCACACGATTTTACACCGCCGGCACCAGCAGTCCGGTGTCGCGGAACTTTCACATATCCGGCCTATCGGTTCTGCAAGGCTCCTCGACCCCGTAACCTCCGAGCGAGAGAACCTTTGCAGGGCGAGCGGCTCCGAAGAAGATTGCTAAAAAGGCAATTGACAAAATTAATCCCGCGTGACTCCGATCTTCTGAAAAGGGGTTTTGTCATGGGTCGGGATCTTGATACGCGGTTCTCGCAGTTGCTTGAGGCGATAGCAGAGCATGAAAATACAACCGTTGAGATGCTGGGGAAAACATTCGCATCTAAAGAGATCGAGAATAGAAGAACGTTTTATCCTCAATTGGAGCAGGTTCTCTTGGAACAGGAACTGGATATTGCTGAGTTCAAAAAGATCATAACAAACTGCTGGGCATCCGGAAGCAGATTTGACATCATCCAATTCGGAAGGTTCACCAAAGAAAAGGATGCCAATGTTCTGATTCAAACACTTATCAAGAATTTCCCACAAGACGATGCCGAAGCGGCCGCCCGAATTGATGCGTTTACCACCGAAGCAGTACGCCTTGGATATCAGGACAAAAAAGGTTCACCGAACGGATCTGCAGCAGCAGCATTGTGCAGCGTTCTACTGACTGCTCTCTTCCCAGAAAGATTCGTTGACTACAGGCAGTCGCGGTGGAGAGATTTTGCACAGAAGGTAGGCTACGACATTTCTTTTCCAGCCACTGGGAGTTATGGTCAGGGCATAGTATGGGCCGGACAATTTGCGGCAGACCTTGCTGAAACCAGAACATTCCGGCGGACATGGAATGTCGAAAACCCCTTATGGGCGGTCGCGGGCATTGCCTGGGTATTGCCCGGATTAAAATTAGGTGAGAGCAATCCTATGCCAGACATAAACGAAGATGACGAAATAACAACCCTGCTGAGGCACAAAAAACAGGTCATCCTGTACGGCCCTCCGGGCACGGGAAAGACATTTCGTGCAAATAACTACATCAAATGTCTCAATACCCATGACTATGAGGTTCATGAGGACTCGCTTCTTGATCAACAGAGCTTCTCTTTGACTATTTATGAGCCAAGAGACGGCCAGATCCCGAACTTGACTCCAGGAACACGTTTCGTGTACGACTGGAAAGGAAGGCGAAACTGGCAGACGTACTTTGATGAACTCCAGGAAGGCGACGTGGCGCTGGCATATAACGCCGTTAAGTTGCGTCGCTTCACGACTGTGGTTAGGTGTACCCGGAAAGAAGCGGATTCCATAGAGTTTGAAGTCATTCAGCAGTTTAACGGCCCGTCCTTTGAGGACATGAAGAATGACTCCGGATTGAAAGAGTCCGATATTGTGCGAACGAAAATGGCATTCGGCCTAAAACGGCTAAGTCAGCTCGAACTGCAACGAATTATCGCTCTTTCGGAAGGCCTGACATACGAATCGCTCGGTATCGAACTGAAGAAAATCAGGGAGACCATTCCAAACAAAGAGTTCGTCACTTTTCACCCTTCCTTCGGCTACGAGGATTTCATCGAAGGTCTTCGTCCGCTCACCACCGACGACGGCACCCTCACCTACCGCGTGGAGGACGGCATCTTCAAGACGCTGTCCCGCCGTGCATTCAACGTTCTCGCGGAAATGGCGGGGATTGAAGGGCGATGGAACGAATCCAGGAGCATCCCGCACCTTGACGATACGGAGAAGAAAGAACTACTGAAAACTGCACCGGAGGTTCCCTTCTACCTCATCATCGACGAGATCAACCGCGGAGACATCTCCAGAATCTTCGGAGAACTGATCACGCTCCTTGAGGCCGACAAACGTTACTGCGGAGAGAATGAGATCACGACAACCCTCCCCTACTCCAAAGAGAAGTTCGCAATCCCGCCGAACCTCTACATCATCGGCACGATGAACACCGCCGACAAATCGATATCGCTCGTCGACGCCGCGCTCCGGCGCAGGTTCGGTTTCATCGAGATGATGCCCAACTACAGTGTTCTCAGAAGCCTCCCAGATGATAAAGACGATGAGATCGGGGAAATCGTCGATACCGCTACGGATGCCCTGGAAGCGATCAACAGGAGAATTGCAGGAAATTATGACCGGGATCACCAGATGGGTCACAGTTACCTGATGAAAGTGAAGAATGCCGGATCGCGCGACGATGCGCTTGAGATGCTACGCTTCGCGTGGTACCACGAGATCGTGCCCCTCCTTCAGGAATACTACTACGACGCGCCCGCCCGATTCAACGAGGTTATCGGGAGCAAATTCATCAAACTCTCCCCGGACGAGTGCAGTTTTGAAATCCGGGAGAGGCTATACGGCGACGAGTTCCTCATGGCAGTCGAAGCGCTTGCGAACGGGAACCGTGAACCGGGACAGGCCGAACCAGATGAGTGAGAATCAATCGACAGCAACCCTCTTTGAGTATCAGAAGTACCCGTACGAATCCTCAAAGACGGATTCGTTCAAAGAGGGAACCCTTCACCTGACAGACAAGACCATCGAGCTGCTGGACTCCCTGAACAGCAAAAGGCCCATCCTTGAGATCGGTAGAAACACGATAAAACCGTTGAATTATGTCGGAGTAGTAAGAGTTAACGGCTTCACCGTTCAGATCCTCCCCAAACTCTTTGCACAGGAGAGTTGCCCGGAGCAGAAGACACTGGCAGCTGCGAATCTCCTCAAGATGCTTTTTCATACGGAAAACGTTCCCATCACCGAAGTGGACCCGGCAGGTCTCGATCTCAGGAAGATGGATCTCTTTGAAGTATTCATTCACCTCTTTGCAAAGAACCTGCTGAATACGATAAAGATCTCACTGAAGAGAGAATATATCACCAACTCGGATGAACTCCGCGTAGTTCGGGGACGGATAGACTTTCAGCACCACATAAACCCCGCTCGGATGCATATCATCCCCTGTCGATACCACGAACTCTCGGTCGACAACCTCCTGAACCGAACCCTCAGGTATACCTGTTACCTGATGTCCAGGACGGTCTCGGACTTTACGACGATTCGGCTGCTCCGTTCGATCGTCAACCTCCTCGATCCAGTAACGCTGACGCCGGTCTCTGTAGCAGAGATCGACCGTATCACATTCTCCCGGCTCAACCGCATCTTCGAACCCTATATCCGGATGTGCAGGATATTCCTCTCGAGATCTTCCCTCACCTTGCAGGCTTCAAAGGTCGAATTTTTCTCCCTGCTGATCCCGATGGAGAGGCTGTTTGAAGAGTTTGTTAGCACAGTCCTTGCAGAAGATCCGACCTACTTCTTCGGGAGGTATGTACCGGTCAGATCGCAGGCAATCGTGGGCAGGCTTGTTAAAGATGCGAACGGGACAGAGTTATTCAACATGAAACCGGATATCGTCATCGGATACCCGCAGATTGAGGCAGTCATCGATACCAAGTATAAGCAGCTGGATTCGGGCGACCGGAAGTTGGGCGTCTCACAGGCGGATCTCTACCAGATGTATGCATATGCAGCGAAGACAAACGCCAGGAGGTGTATGCTCCTTTATCCGGAAGTGCTTTTTGAGCAGAAACAGGACTTCGCCCTCACAGTGCGTTCCGTGGAGGGGACGGACATGGATATTTTGCTCATGATCCGGGCTGTCCGGCTCTCCCACGACCTCAACCACCGGGACGGGTGGGAAGCGTTCCGTAGCGAACTCCGGGAGATTGTCAGACCGCTTATCGCGGAGCGGGAACCCCTGACAACGACAGAGTCCGGCAGGGCTGCCGCAGAAGGATGAATCTCGGGGTGTCCCGGCCCATCCCGGCCACTCACACTCTGCGTTAGGCGTTGCCCGGACTGGTACACCCCGGCCGGAGCCATCGGGGAACCGGAGAGAATCTCCCTTCAATCCGGGCATTCCGGAGCGGAACCGCGCCATCCTGAAGGCAGACAAGAACTCCCATCGGATTTGTCATGTAGAATCATTACAAAACCTATAAAGCAGATATGATCCCACGCTGTAAGGTTCATACCGACCTATCTGGTCAGTTTTCCGGGAGACGGTTCATCTGTCAGGGAACACGAACTACAGGATCATAGTGATGTTCGAGTAGAGATACTCAAAACGTGAGGAGAGAACCATGGCAAAAAGAATGCTGAGCGAGTTCGAATCGTACGATCTCCTGAAACAGTACGGCGTACCGGTACCCGAACATGCGATCGTCAAGACCCCCGCCGAAGCAGGCAAGGCAGCAGAGAAGATCGGTTTTCCGGTCGTCATGAAGATCCACTCGCCCCAGATCGTCCACAAAAGCGATGCCGGCGGTGTTATCGTCAGTATATCCTCCAAGCAGGTTGCGGAAGAGGCATTCAACAAGATCGTCGCAAACGCCAAGGCGTACAATCCCGAAGCAGAGATCAAGGGTGTCATCGTCGAGCAGCAGGCGGCGCCGGGGCTTGAACTGATCATCGGCGGAAAGACCGATCCGGCGTTCGGGAAGGTGCTCACCTTCGGTATGGGAGGCACCCTCGTCGAGTTGATGAAGGACGTTACCCTGCGGATCCTGCCGATCACCGAGGAGACCATTCGGCAGATGGTCAGGGAGATCCACGGCTACCCGATGATCCAGGGCTACCGGGGGTCAAGGCCGAGAGACGAAGAGGCGCTCATCAAGGTCATATGGGCGATCAACTGTTTCTTCGCCGAGAACGTGCACGTCGTGGAGTTCGACATCAACCCGGTCCGGCTGTACGAGTCGGGAGCCTGCATCGTCGACGCCCGTATCTTCGTCGACGATGAGGCGGTCGAGAAGGTGGCGAAAGAGCGGCCCTTCGTGCCGATCGAGTATTACACCCCCCGGTCGATCGCGGTCATCGGGGCCTCGTCCGAACCCAAGAAGATGGGTTACGCCGTGATGCACAACCTCCTCCACTTCCCCGGACAGCTCTACCCGGTGAACAACAAACGCCCGGAGGTTCAGGGACTCAAAGCGTATCCATCCATCCTCGATATTCCGAACCCCGTCGATATGGCGGTCATCACCGTCCCGGCCAAGCACGTCCCGAGCGTCATCGAGGAGTGCGGGCAGAAAGGCGTCTCCATGGTGGTCATCATCACCGCCGGGTTCAAGGAGATGGGCGAGGGAGGAAAAGCACTCGAGGATCGGGTCATGGAGATCGCAAAGCGTTACGGCACGCGGGTCATCGGCCCGAACTGCCTCGGCCTGATCATCCCCCCCAAGGGCATCGACACCACCTACGTCCACGAGTCCCCGAAACCCGGCAACATCGCCTTCATCTCCCAGAGCGGCGCCATCGTCAACACAGTGGTTGACTGGAGCATCCAGCAGGACATCGGGTTCTCCGCCGTCATCTCGGTCGGCAACCAGGCCGACCTCAACTTCATCGACTACCTCAGGTTCGTGGAGCGTGACCCGAAGACCAAAGGCATCATCCTCTACATCGAGGAGATCCAGGACGGCAAGACCTTCATGAAGGTGGTGAGCGAAGTCTCGAAGACCAAACCCGTCGTGGCGATCAAGTCCGGTTCCTCCGTGAAAGGCCAGGCAGCAGCCTCTTCTCACACGGGTTCGCTCTCGGGGTCGTACGACGTCTACATGGAAGCCTTCCGCGAGTCCGGCGTGATCCCCGTCCACACCCTCTCCGGCACCTTCCAGGTCGCGGAGATGCTGTCGAGCCCGAAGGGCTACCCCCGCGGCAAGCGGGCGGTCGTGATCACGAACGCCGGTGGATTCGCCGTACTCTCCTCCGACTACGCCGAGCGCTACGGCATCGACCTGATCACCCTCCCGCCGAAGGTCTTGAAGGAACTCAACGACTCCCTGCCCGATTTCTGGAACAAGAACAATCCGATCGACCTCCTCGGGGACGCCAACGAGAAGAGGTTCGAGCAGACGTTCAACACGCTTGTCAAGCACCAGGACTGCTGGGACATCGCCTTCGTGGTCGGGTTCCCGAACCTCGTCATCGGCTCAGAGCAGCTCGCAAACCAGATCATCCGGTTCTCCGAGAAGACCGAGAACATGATCGTCGGGACGCTGCTCGGCGGCGAGTCCATGGACCGGGGCCGCAAGGTCCTCAGGGAGAATGGGATCCCGCTCTTCGATGAACTCGACTTCACCTTCCGGGTGATGGGAAGAATCCTCTGGCAGAGATTCCGGTAACACCATCTATTCTTTTTCGTCCGTTCCGGAATACAGGAACGCCCGGTCGATACCGCCGCCCGCCACCCGCTTCCCGTCCCTTCGCCAGACCACCAGAAACGATGAGAGAACGGCAAGCGTGTAGCAGGCCCAGAAGAGCGGGATCGCCATGCCCGAGTCCGGGCCCAGAGAGACCGCCCGCACGATGCCCACGGCCATCGATACCAGGACGGCCGCGATCACGAGGAGAACCGGCCCTATCCTGACACGGGAACGGGAGGCGGGCTCCGGCACCACTTTCGGCGTCACGACGAACGGGAGCTGCTTTCCCGAGACGGCATACCAGATCGCCCGGGCATAGACGAAGGCGAGGGTGTTGAAGATCGCCTGCGAGAACGCGAGGTCGTGAAGGGAGTACTGCCGCTCGCGGATGCTGACGATGACCTGGATCGCGATCACCACGACGAGCACCACGGCAAACGTCGGGGGAACCCAGACGGGGAGGATGGGAATACCGAAGATCAGCGTGGCGACCGGGAGGAGGAAGAGCACCACGTTCACCGCACCAAGCAGGTAGATCGAGACCGTAACGAGGAATTCAACCCAGTGCACCGCGGTCATGCTCCGGGGCTGTGCCACGAGCTGCCGGAGGATCGTCCCGAGAAGCTGGGTGTTCCCGTAGGCCCAGCGGAGCTGTTGCGTGAAGTATGCGGCGAGGTTCGGTGGTGCAACGCCCTCCGCGTACACGGTATCGAGAAAGACTCCCCGGCAGCCCCGGAGGTGGAAGGTAAACGAAGTCGCGATGTCTTCGGCGATGCAGGCCTCGTCCATTCCGCCGACGGCGGCGAGATGGGTCACCCGGAAGACGCAGTTCGAGCCCGTCAGCATGGCGGTATCGTTGACCGAGAGCCCCCTGCAGACGTGCTTGTTGTAGATGTGCTGCTGATAGGAGAACGTGACGCTTATCGGGTCGTGGGGTTCCGTTCGGAAGAACTGCGGGGTCTGGATGAAGGATATAGCCGGGTCGGCCTCGAAGATGGGGATGAGGTCGGCAAGGATCTCCGGCTTCACCCTCTGGTCGGCGTCGATGACCAGGAGGTACGGTGTATCGGCGTCGAGATGCGAGAGGGCGTGATTTATCGCTCCCGCCTTGAACCCGCGCCTGTGCTCGCGGTGGATATATCGGAGACCGTACCGACGGCATATATCCTGTATTGACGCGCGTTTCCGCGCATCTGTGGAGTCGTCGAGGAGGAAGATACAGTAGTCCGGGTAGGCGATCGCCGTGCATGCCCGGACACAGGACTCGACCACGTCCGGCTCCTCGTTATAGACCGGGATGAAGACCGCGACGGGAGGGGTCGGTGCACCCGGCTCCCGGAGTGCCGTGGGACGATAGGCATAGATCGACCGGAGGAGGTGATCGGCGTAGCTCACGAACTGGATCACCCCGAATGCCGTGACGGCGACGAGAAAGAGCGAGAGAACCCTCGCAAACAGGCTCCACCCGGCTCCGGTCAGTATGAGGTGCAGGTCACGGAGGAAGACGGCCGCGAGCAGCACCATCAGCGTGGCGGTAAAGAGCGAGATACGTGCTGCCGTCTTCATGAAAGATCCACCGCAATCTGGCTGGTATCGTGCAGAGACGCCCCGGTGTCGTACGGGCACCCGAAGATCGGCAACCTGGAGAACCGGATCCGGCCCGGGTGCAACGGAGAGCGCGAGGCGGTCAGGATACCATCCATCATACCGGAGTAATTAAAGGTTTCGGGCATGGCTGAACGCAGCCGCCGGACACCGGAACGGCCTTCTCCGATCTTCTCTGTTACGGCAGACTGCAGGTATCAACCCTCCCGATGACCGTTGCAGGTATGACGGGGGCGGTACCGGGTTATCGGCCGCACACGGTTTCGGAAGGCGCAGGCGAGCAGCATCTCCGGCAGACAGACAAACACCGACACTATGAAATAGATCCCTCTCCTTCTGACAGATGATTGCTATGGCTGTACAGAAGATGGCAACTGCATCGTTGAAGAAGTACGAACTGCCGCCGCTGCCGTATGCGCCCGACGCGCTCGAGCCCCACATCTCGAAGGAGCAGCTCTCCCTGCACCACGATAAGCACCACCAGGCATACGTGACCGGAGCGAACGCCGACCTCGAGAAACTGGAGAAGGCGCGGCAGGAAGGCACTGAACTCGATATGAAGGCGGTCTTAAAGGAACTCTCGTTCAACATCGGCGGCCATGTCCTGCATGACCTCTTCTGGCCGACGATGGCCCCGGCCGGTAAGGGCGGCGGCGGAACCCCGGGCGGGGCGCTTGCAGACCGGATTGACCAGGAGTGGGGTTCCTTCGACAGGTTCAAGGCCGAGTTCACGAAGACGGCCGCGAGCGTCGAGGGCTCCGGGTGGGCGGCACTGGCGTACTGCACCATGACGGACCGTCTCATGATCATGCAGATTGAGAAGCACAACAACCATGTCTACCCGACGTTCCGCATCCTGATGGTGCTCGACGTCTGGGAGCACGCCTATTACATCGACCACCGGAACAACCGGGGCGGGTTCATCGACGCGTTCTGGAACGTTGTGAACTGGGACACGGTGAACAAACGGTTCGAGAACCTCTGAACACCACTTTTTTTCGATTCCGTGCGCCGCACCCGAGCGGCGAACCGCATCCGGCTCAAAATAGGATTCAGCAGCCTTCGGCAGCCGTTTATCCCCGAGGCGCCGGAGAGCGCCCATATCAAAACAATTAAGTAGTCATCGCAAGAGGTATCGGCGACGTCATCGGTGGGGGGAAGGAATGAGTCGATACCGCAGGCGATACACTCTTAGGTTAATCCATGCTTGCTCCCCGGGGGGAGGGGCAAACGCCGGTTCATATCTACGTAGAGCAGGGGCGATCCCCGGGACAGGCCATGCCCGGTAAGGCCATCCTCGCACCGGATCAGGAGATGATCCGGTACGCGATTACGGACGGGGCCATACATAGTCTCCTCCACGAAGAAGATCCGCGGCTCCAGAACTTCCGGCTCTGCAACGCATGCGGTTCCTGCACGCCGTACTGTCCGGCACGGATCAACGACTCCGGAGCGAACGGAGACCCGGGCTACCTTGCACGAAGGGTGACCGCGGCCCTCCAGGCAGGCAGAAGCCCCGGGCTCGATCTTGACGACTGCGTCCAGTGCTACTCCTGCGAGACCGTCTGCCCCCGCTCCGTCAGCATCGGCGGGATCATCAACGCCGTCTACGAGACGGAACACCTGCAGCCGGTCTTTCGAAGGATGCTCCTCGACCGGGGGGGCCTTCCTCCCCGGGCATTTCTTCCGCTCTACACTGAGAGGGGCCACTTCCACAAGTTCATTGCAAAGGCGGTCCGGTACCCGTACCCGGTGGACGGCAGGGCGATCGACGAGGTCCGGCGGCTGCTGCTCCGTCCGGTCGACGCATCGGCCTTCTCGGTGCCCGGACACCGCCCGCCAAGGCGACTGCTCGCCCGGCCTGACCGGGTCTTTCACCTCAACTCCTGCTGTGCCTTCAACTATCCCGGCGCGGACCTCTCGCAGAAGATGATCCTTGCCGCCCTCGGCATCCGCTACGAGACCTCAGCCATGCAGACCTGCTGCGGAGGTGCCCCGCACTACATGGGCGGAGCAGGTTTTGCCGACCGGCTGCTCCTCACCGCAAGGAACCTCAGCGTCATCCGTGACGCGTTCGAACCCGGCGGTGAGATCGCCGTGACCGGGATATGCCCGACCTGCAGCGACTCGTATGCCGCCGCACTCGATATGCTCTCGCGGAGCCCCAACAGGGAGGTGGTGAACGCGGCACTGGCAAGGATAGGCCGGGAGGTGACCGACCCGGAGGCGTTTGTGGTGGCAAACATCCTCGACCTCTATCCCCTCTACCTCGACGAACTCCGGCGGCTCGTCAAGAGACGGCTCACCGGGCTCGCCGTCGGGGTGCACGTCAGCTGCCACTACCGGAAGATGAACGGCACCCTTGCCGTCCCGCCGGGGCTGCTGGATCTCACGGCGGTGACGGGAGCGAGGATCACAAGAAGCGTGATGGAGCACTACTGCTGCGGCGGCGTCAAGAACCTCTTCGACCGGCACCGGAAAAGCCGCCCCCTGGAACTCTCCCGGCTGAACCGGCTCGTCCGCCAGGACTTCATGAACAACCGCCTGGACGTGATGGTCGTCGACTGTCCGGGGTGCGAGCTGGTCTACGACCACATGGGCGTGCCGGTGCTCCATATCACCGAGCTCCTGGCACTCGCAATGGGCGCCGACCCGAGGGAGACGGTCTGCATCCAGGGCCACCTGACCTCGCTTTCTCCGGCACTCGACCGGATAGGGATACTTTAGGGGAGGATGGATCCTGGTGGAGGATGCGCGATCCCCGTCACGAAGGGCGGCAGGGATCGCGGCACGGAACAACCGGGTGCGGTCTCCGGCATCGCCGCGGCCATGTTTGCGTGGCCGATCGAGACTGCAGACGGTTCGGCACCGGCCGGGCCGCCACCGCAAATCACTTATCACCGGCGATATGATTTTTTATATATTCTTTGCTAGATAAAAACATCAGGGGGGCAAGATACCAGTATGCATAGAGCGGATTCGATATCTACCATATCATATGATGCGTTTCGGATTCTCGACGAGCCCGGCGCAGGTATTCTCGTGCTCGATCGGGAGATGCAGGTCTTCTGGGCAAATGCATTTGCCATAGATCTCCTCTGCGCAAGCGAAGAGGAGATCCTCGGATTCGATGCCCGCCGGATCCTCGACGCACATCTAACGCCACTCCTGCAGGAGAGGGACGCTGCCAGGAGACTCCTCACCACGATGAACAACGGAACCGAGATGTCCGGTCTCGATCTCTCGGTGCAGGATCCGCAGGGGGAAGAACGGCAGATCGTCTACTCCAGTCGGAAGATCGAGCGGGGAGCGTTCGAGGGGATGTGGGTGCTCTGCATGCGGGAGGTCACCGAGAGGAGACCGGCAAGCGAAGGGCTGCTCTCCACGAACAGACAACTCCAGATCTTAAACCAGATCATGGGAGTATCCGCGTCGTCCCTCTCGCTCGACGAACTGCTTGAAGCGTCGCTCTCAAAGACCCTCGATCTCCTCGGGTTCGATCTGGGGCTGACGTACCTCCTGAACCCGGAGCGGACAATGGCGCTCACGCGCTACCACCGCGGCGTCCCGGAGAACTACCTCGCCCGGAACAGGACAATAGAAGTGCATCACTGGCCCTGGAACTTTGTCTTCGTTGCCGGACAGTCGCGCTACCTCGAACTTCAGGGCGAGGGGGGCACGATCGAGGACGAGATCCTCGCTTCGCTCGGGGTCTCCACCCTCGCCTGCATCCCGATCCTTGCGGAATCGGTCGTGGTCGGCGCGCTCTTCCTCGGGAGCAGGAAGGTCGAGGGGTTCCTGGACGAGGAGCGCCGCCTCCTCGAGGCGATCGGGCAGGAGATCGGTTCGGGCGTTCTGCGGAGCATGCTCCACAAGCGGCTGGAGGCGGCCCACCGCGAGACGAACCTCTATCTGGACGTCATGACCCACGACATCAAGAACGCTGAGAACGTCGCGAACCTCTACTGCGACCTCCTGCTCGAGATGCTGGAGGGCGACGCCGCCCAGTATGCACGAAGGCTCAAGGGAAGTATCCGCACGAGCAGCGGCATCCTCCAGAACGTCGCGAACATCCGCCGGATACACCAGGAACCGCCCGACCTGAGACCGATCCATCTCGGTCGCGTGATCAGGGCGCAGATCGAGCGCACCCCGGAAGCAGCCATCTCTTTTGACGGCACCACGGCGGAGGTCTGGGCCGACGATCTGCTCCCCGAGGTCTTTACGAATCTCATCGGCAACGCCGTGAAGCACGGCGGGCCGGACGCCAGGATCGCGATTCGCGTGGAGGACTGCCTCGAGGAGGATCACGCGGTGGTGGTAACCGTGGAGGACACCGGTCCCGGCATCCCCGACGAGATGAAGGAGAGGATCTTCGACCGGTTCAGACAGGGCAGGAACCAGGGATGCGGGGAAGGGCTCGGCCTCTACATCGTCGGGATGCTGCTCGAGCGCTACGGCGGCCGGATCTGGGTCGAGGACAGGGTGGAAGGCAGGCCCGACCTCGGAGCGTCGCTTCGGTTCACGCTGCGCGAAGTGGTGCACGACGGGGACGACGGGTATGAGGAGTGAGACCCCTCACGCCGCCGTCGGCGCAGCCTGCCTGATCTGGAGGCCTGCCGAGTACCGGCGCGCCCAGGCATACCCGAGCGCCGCGCCGATCGCGTTCCCTGCGGCAACCCCCCACCAGATGCCGGAGAGGCCGAGACCGAGACCGGCTGCAAATATCCAGGCGAAGAGGATGGATAGAACGACGTTCTGCAGGATCGTGATCGTGAGAGAGCGTGTGCCAAGGCCCGTCCCCTGGAAGAACGACGCCGAGAAGAGACCGAACCCGACCATGGGGTAGACGAGGCTCATCACCCGGAGGTAGGTCGTCAGCTCGGGAGCAATCCCGGCGGCCTCGCCCACCGTGAAGAATGCGGCTATCCCGGGGGCAAAGACGAACGTGGCCGCGGCAAGCCCGATACCGATCCCGAGACCGAGCCGTGCGGCGAACCGGAGTGCGGTCTCCATCCGCGCGTACGCCCGTGCCCCGTAGGTGGCGCCGGTGACCGCGACCACCGCCGACGATATGGCGAGGATCGGCGTCAGACCGATGCTCACGACGCGCCACCCGACCGAATATACGGCGACGCCGTCGGTGCTCGCTATGAGGACGATGACGCCGTTTAAGATCAGGGCCATCAGGGCGAGTGCCAGTTGCTCGGCTGCGGCGGGGAGACCGACCTGCAGGACGTTCCGTACGACTGCAGTGTCCGGACGGAACTTCCGGAAGCAGAGAGCGATGTAGGTGTCTCTCTTCACGAAGAGCCAGTAGGCCATCGGGACGGCAGCAATAACCTCCGCGAGGATGGTTGCCCAGGCTGCGCCGGCGATCCCCATATCGAGCCCGTAGATCAGGATCGGATCGAGGATGATGTTCGCCACGGCTCCCGCCGCCATGGCGTACATCGTCCGCTTTGCATCTCCTTCGCCGTGCATGAGCGCGTAGGCGACCTCGCCGAAGAGGAGAGCGAACGTCCCCAAAAAGAGGATCCGTGCGTATTCCGTGGCGAGACCGACGGCGTCGCCCGCTCCCATGAGGACGAAGATGTCCTGGGCAAAGAGGAAGAGCGGGATGGTGACGACGACGGCGAGCACGGTCATCAGGAGGATGGTGTGCATCGCAACGCTGCTCGCGCCGGCCCTGTCGCGAGCACCGATCGTGCGTGCGAGCGCCGCTTCTCCGCCGGTGCCAAGGCCGCTGGCTAATCCGATGGTTATGATGAAGAGCGGGAATGAGAACCCGACGGCGGCAAGAGCGTCTGCACCGAGACCCGAGACCCAGAACGCGTCGACGACGTTGTAGAGGGTCATGAGGGTCATCGCGACCATCATCGGCAGTGAGAGCCGGAGGATCGCGGTCTTCGGATCGGCGAGGAGTATCTTTGTTCCTTCTGTTTCTTTCTGGTTACTACTTGAGGGTGTATCGTCTTCTGAGTCGCTTGTCGGCATACATATCGCCTGCTGGCGTGCCCACGCCGCGGGCTTCCGAATCAATCGGGAACCTTTTCGAAGGCGGGTGGAACATCGTGCCTGGATGTGGATTCTGATTGCCGAATGCGCCAGCGAAACGTGACGGAAAAGAGAGCGGCCGATTAATAGCCGCCCCAGTTCTGCGATTTCCTGACGGTATAGGGCAATACAAGACAAATATGGGCGCGGATCAGTTGATATACCTTCGCACCCGGCGGATCGAAGCGGGCTGTCGGACGTCCTGTTTCGGCGGCTGCGACCCCGGTTCGAGGGGTGTCCGGGCAGACGAACGCCGCGGGATCTTCAGGAGAGAAGATCAGCAGGCAGGCAACCCCACGGCCGTCACCCCACGCTTCTTCACGGCACGGTCGTAGATGGGACAGGGGGTGGCGGCTTGAGGAGTTTCGCTGCGGAGGCAACTCCTTTCAGCCCCTCCTTGAGGAAGAGAATCCCGAAGACCGATTCGACCAGCGTCCCCTTGGTGTGGTTGATCTTCCGTGCGCTCCTCGAGGTGTCCGCATCGAAGTGGATCCGGTGCTCATACAGTCTCCAGCGGTCGCAGAGCCGCGCGAGGTTCGAGTTCCGGTCGTATGCCTTCCGGTTCCGGGTCAGGACTCCTGCTTTCGCGACGTCGGGATCCCAGATCGCCGGGAGGAGACCGATCTTTAGAGCGGCGTCACCGATCCACGCGAGCGCCCCCGCCACTTCGTGGAGCCCCGCGAGTTCCCGCAGTTTCGCATCGGTGAGGGTACACCAGTTGTTGCCCCGAGCATGCTCCGCTATCTCGTCGAAGAGGTTACGGGTGCTCGGTCGGAACATGGCGATGACGAACTGCTCGCGATCCCCGAGCGAGTAGCCGATCTCTGCCTCGACCTCCGGCTGTATCGTCCCCGAGATCACGGCTGCCTTCGTAAGAACGGTCTCGATCTCCCGGACCCAGCGCCGGAACTTCACGGCGTCTCCCGTGGAGAGTTCCGGAGCCTCCCGCACCAGGTCGTCCCTGAGCGTTGTGAGACCGCCCTCGATCCCCGGCAGGTTCCATGTAAGCCAGCGGTGCATCCCACTGCCCGTTACCCCCGCGGGGCATGAGCCTTTCGGAGGCCACCGTAGATGATGACGTCTGCGATGCCGCGGCCTCCGAGGAGGCCCATCGTCCGCTCGAGGAGGAAGTCGGTGCCAAGAACCCGGTCGGCCATCCTCTTCGTCCTCGCGGCGGCGAGGAGTTCCCGGCCTATCGCCGAGCGCCACTGGTGCTCGTAGGCCGCGAGGGGCTCGCCGCGGAGCAGGTGGTCTGCCGCCGCAAGCCCGGCAAGCCGCCCGCAGATCATCGCGGGCGCGATCCCTCCGCCGTTGGACGCGACGACGTGGCCCGCGGCGTCGCCGACGGCAAGGACATTTCCGCGGACCGTCTCCCTTATCGGGCCGGAGACGGGGACGAACCCGGCCTGGACGTCGCGTGCGGAGAACCCGTTGCTCGCCAGGAACGCCCTCAGGAGAACCGGAACCGGGATGCCTCTCTTCTGGACGCCGAGCCCGACGTTTGCGCACCCCCGTTTCGGGAAGACCCACGCATACCCTCCCGGGGCGATGTGGTTCCCGAAGAAGAACTTCAGGCGGTCGCCGAACTCCCCGTCGACCCGGCAGGCTATGGCGGGGGCGAGGACAGCGCTCCGCTCCATCCCGGCCGAGCGGCATACGCGGGAGAGCGGGCCGTCCGCGGCGACGACGACCCGGGCCTCGATATCGCCCCGGCTGGTCGTGACCCGGCCGCCTTCCCGGCCGATGAACGCTGTATCCAGCAGGAGCACGGCACCCTCACGAACGGCCGCATCCGCGAGGTGCCGGTCGAACGCGTCCCGGTCAACGGTGTAGCCGGGGAGCTCGAACCCGTACTCCCGGCCGCCGGGGGAGACGGCGACGGCCTCCCGGATCTCCCGCCGGATCAGCCCGGCATCGATGGGGAAGAGCTCGTCGAGCCCGGGGGCGTTCGGGAGCGCACTCGCGAGAACCTCCGGTGACGCGTTGAACTCCCCGCAGCAGACGGGGACGCCGGGCTCCTTGCGCTTATCGATCAGGATGACGTCGAGTCCCGCTTCTGCCGCGTAGCGTGCGGCGGTGCTGCCTGCGGGGCCCGCACCGACGACGATGACGTCGCACCGGTTTTGCATCGGTGCTCTCGTAAGGAAGGATAGGGTATAAAAGAGTGGGAAGTTACTCCGCGCTTCACTTTCGCAGCCGCGCAATCCTCTCCGCCACGCGCCGTCTCGCCTCCTCCGTCTCTGCGACGTCGCGGCGGATCGCAACCTCCAGGATATCGCCCTCCCGGGCGCCGGAGGGGAGGAGGGAACGGGGGAGCGTGAGCCGGACCGATTCATCCGCGCGGATGAGGAGGACGGCGAGGCCCTCCTCGACGCGATCGAGGCTCACCCGGAAGGCCGACTCATCTTCCGCCATCATCACCGCTCCATGGTGCTGACGACGGTGCCGTTCGCGTCGGCAAGCGTGGCGAGGTCGCCGTCGTTGTTCCAGACCGCACTCCCCCGGCCCCAGTAGAGGTCGGTCGCGGTGTCGTTGCCCGCCCCGGAGTGGACGGTGACGTTTGCGCCCGGATCGAGCGCGAAGACCGGGAAGGTGTAGGTGTTGCGCGTCCCTTCGTCGGTGATCGTCCAGCCGGTGAGGTTGACCCCCGTCTCATCCGCGTTCGCGACGGCGATCCACTCCTCCTGGAGGTCGAGACCGGCGATGTAGACGCCAGATACGGGGGCTGGCGTCGTCGTCGCCGTCGGGGTCGCCGTCGGGGTCGCCGTTGCGGCCGCGGTCGTTGCCCCGGCCGTCACGGTGGCGGCAGGTGCCCCGCCGGCGGCAACGGTGAGCGCCGTTCCGTCGGTGGCGACGATGACGGTGCCGTCAAGGTCGGTCCGGTAGATGCGCGAACCGGTCGCCTCGAGGCGTGCGACCGCCTCCTCGTGGGGGTGACCGTAACTGTTCCCCTCGCCGACCTCGATGACGCTGATCGCGGGGCTGACCGCGGAGAGGAACTCCGCCGAGGACGCTTCGCGGCTCGCGTGGTGGCCGACCTTCAGGACGTCGGCGTTAAGGTCGAGGCCGGCCGCCGCCATGCTCTCCTCTGCCGGGGTTCCGGCATCGCCCGTGAAGAGGTAGGCGATCTCGCCATACGTCATCTTCAGGACGACGCAGTCCTCATTTATGTCGCCGAGCGGCTGCGGGGTCGGGTTCAGTATCAGGATCTCGAGGTCGGGATCGAGGGCAATCGTCTGCCCGCGCTCCGCCGCGGTGTAGGGTATCCCCTTATCCTCGACCAGGGCGAGCAGGTTCTCGTAGGTCGCGGTCGGGTGCGGCTGCGCAGCGTCGACGAGGCGGCCGACCGGGTAGGCGGAGATGACGTCGGCAAGGCCGCCGATGTGGTCGGAGTGTGCATGGGTTGCCACGACCACGTCGAGTTTCTCGACGTTTCTCTCCTCAAGGTATGCGATGACGCGCTCCCCCATCCCACGTTCGCCAGCATCGATGAGCATGGTCTTGTCGCGGAACTCAATCAGGATCGAATCGCCCTGCCCGACGTCGATGAAGTGGACGACGAGATCGCCGGAGAGATCGGAGCCGATCTCCGGCTGTCCGGAAGGGTTGGAACAGCCTGCGGTGAAAAGGCAGGCGACGGTGCATGCACAGAGTGCTATGCAGATCAGGTATCGTGCAGGTATGGACGACATTGTTCTCTACACAAGTAGAGGATGCCGGGCTATAAGTCTACTGAGGTCGGGCATCGGCACCGTATCCGGCGTTGTGGGCATGCATCCGATCTGTCGGCCGAAGGGAGAGAACGGGGGATCGTGGAAGCGCGCAGGAATAGAAAGGATGATATGCGTCGACCGGCACTCCTTAACTGTAAGAAAATGAACGAACTATCTCCTCTCGAGATCTATAACGAGTTCCACGACGACATTCAGGCGATCTTCCGGTCGAGACTGCTGACGCAGGTGATGATCGCCCTCGGCAGCGGGAGCAAACCGCTCTCGATCCTCCGCGATATCACGGGAAGTTCGTCGCAGGCCCTCATCCCGAAGATCCGGCAGCTCGAAGCCCTGCATTACGTCGAATCGGTACGGGGCGACTATGCACTCACCGCCATGGGGAGGATTGTCGAACCGAAGATCGAGCGGGTGGTCATGGTGATGGGGATGCTCCAGCGTCATCGGGACTTCTGGATCGAACACGACATCGAGGGCATACCACCCGAATTTCTGAGAGAGATACAACACCTGTACAATTCAAAGGTGGTAAAAGACGTTGAAGAGGACATATTCGTTGTGTATGCAGCCTTTCTGACTATACTTAAGGAAGCGTCATGGATTCATGGCGTATCATCAATTATGAGCCAGGTTCTTGCAAACGCGATTAAAGAGGCAGTTCTGGACGGCCGGCCGGTTGAACTCATCGTCTCCCAGAAACTCGCTCAGACATTGACCGCCGAGCCGTATGATGCGGTGCTGGGGTCCCTGAAAGGGCATACCAATTTCAGTATCTATGTCTCCTCCTCGCCGGTCAAATTGGGGATGACAGTGACCGACCGATACCTGTCATTAGGCCTATACGGGCATGATACCGGCACCTACGACGCTGCTACGGATCTCATCAGCACCGACGCTGTAGCGATCTCCTGGGGCGAGAGACTCTTCCAGCACTATAAAGCAGACGCCAAACCACTAAAACTGCCCCGATAACCTCTTTTTCCAGGATCCAATTCCCTGGTGCCCGATACGACAGCAGGCACGTCGGTCCACGGCACCCGGATATACCATCATTCCGAGTTCAGACAATCTTCTATTCATTTTTGTCGAGTGGAACAGAGAGAGGAGCAAATGCATCGCTCCGGTCTGCTCAACCTTTTGCCGAAATGCCGTCTTTAAATACCAGAATGCATCGAAGTGATGAATCTTCGTCGGAGTAATAAATATTCACCGGTTCTCTGAAAACCACTCCATGTTCGGATTTGTAAATAATACCAACCGGATTCAACCAACCCGACAGATCGTCGTTCAACTTTTTGTGTACAGTTCCCTGTGCCTCTCGATTACAGGGGCGGCGATGGTGTACATCTCGTGTTTCCTGCAAGGCCTGCCCTTCGACCCGGCTGCCGCGGCAATACTGATGCTTATCGTATTCGCCGTCTACAACCTCAACCGCAAGACCGACGAAGACGAAGATCTCATAAATCACACGGAGCGGTACGCATTCACGAAGAAATACGAATCCATCCTGTTTCGCTCTGCGATCGGCGCCTACATCGTCGCCATCTGCCATTCCGCTCTCCAGGGGGTCGACAGCTTGCTGGTAACAGCTGCTCCCCTGATCGCCGGGATCGTCTACAGTGTACCGCTTTTCCCTGCCTGGTTTGGGTTCCGGCGATTAAAAGAGGTCCCGGTCATGAAGAGTCTTATCGTGGCGTTCTCCTGGACCATTCCCACGGTCCTCCTGCCGGTCTGCCATGCCGGCCTTTCCGCGAACGCCGCCACCGGTATCGTCGGGGTCTTCTTTTTTTCCCAGGTATTCACTAATACGGTTGTCTTCGATCTGCGTGATGTGGAGGGGGACGCCGCATCGGGGGTCAGGACGATCCCGACGGTTCTCGGCATCGGGAAGACGCTTCTTCTCCTCACGGGGATGAACCTGACTGTCGGAGCCGCACTGGTGGTCGCCGGTGGAGCCCTGTCGGGTCTCGGTGTAGCGTTGCTGCTGGCTGCAGGCATGGTCTACGCCCAGGGCTACCTCCTGTGCTTCCGGCGGTTCGGGAAAGAGAAACTCTTCTTCGAACTGTTTACCGATGGAGAGTTCATCCTGCTGGCCGTCATCCTCTACCTGCTCATCGTCGCAGTACCCTATCTTCCGGTATGAACAGCCCCGAAGATTCAGTGAAGAGGTGAAGATTCATCGACACAATAAATGTCTGGCTGCCGGAGAGCATCTTAGAGTACGACATGAGATCACCCGGCGACAGCGATCTGCTGAAGAGTAACCCCGATGCTCAATCCCCCGATGCCGAACGAGGGCTGCATACGTTGCACGATCCAGAGACGGGAGGTCTCCAACTGCAGACAGGGGGGAAACCGCAACGGTGGGGATGCACTTCATGCATGTATTACGATCCCGGGTGCGCCTACTGCACCTACATCCAGGCTCCCGTGGACGTACTGTTCGTCTGTCCGCAGGTTCTCGACAGGCGCAAGAGGCCCCCCGGGCCTGCACGGTAAGGCTACGCCGCTCATCCAGCAAGCATCTCCGGAGGCCGTCCCGGCAGAATCCATGCGGCCTTGCACCCTTTTCGCCGCAACACCACAAGGGCGGCATTCACCAGCGTGACGGTGATTGGAAGGAAGAGGGACCGGTGATCCCCAACGCTTTTCTGGTTGCCCGCCATGGCATGTCCTGACCGCCATGCCGGGTGCAGACTACATCTACCCGAACGTCACGGAGGTGAGCCAGCGGGGCGGGCTCCTCGAGCGCTGGCGCCTCGCCGAGCCGCTCGGGTGCGCGTACATCGAGGTCCCCGCCGACTTCATCAAGAACAAGACGGAGGTGGAACGGACGGGGCAGGAGATCGGATCGATGCTTAATCGGTCGTCCGTCGAACTCCTTTACGGGCAGGATACGATCCTCCCCGGCACCCTCAGATACCTCCTGCACACCGAACCGGCCATCCCCAGGAGAGACCGGCACGGCAGGCAGGTGACGGCAAACCTGCGGTGGCGCGATCCCGGCTGGGTCGCCGATTTCGGGGATATGCTCCTTGAGATCGAGGACGTTCTGGGTATCCCTCCGGAGATCATCGAGATCCACCCCGGCGACCGGAGGAACACCCACGCCGATATCGTCACGGGGATGCACACCCTGATCACCGCTCACTGGAACGCTTTCGGGGCGGAGCCAATGGTGCTGCTCGAACACCATACCGACCAGGGCATCTCCACGGGGGGCCAGATGCGGTCGTTCTGGGCGACACTCAAGGAGATCCATCCCGAGATCGCCGGACTGGCCGGGATAGCGCTCGATCCCTGGCACCTCCACGCCGCAACGAGAGAGGAGTTCCCCGTATCACTTGGCGAGGTTCCGCTCGATGCCCTGCAGGCGTTTCATATCCATAGCGACCTTCGCCCTCCGTCGCTGGACGACAGGGTGCCCTGGCCGCAGGTCTTTGCAACGATCGGCAGTCTCTCAAAGACACCCCGCATCAAACCCGTGGTCTACCAGAAGAGCAGGGTTCCCGGAGCGATCGCCTTCTGCGAGGAGATGCTCGCGTCGCGGCGAGCTGCGTACGCAGCGCCGCCTGCGTGACGGTCCGGCCCGGTTCCGATCCTCGCCAACATTCATAACCTCAACATGCCACAGGGTTTCGCATGAGATCGATAGCCGCGCCTGATTTCCCCCCCGAACTCGAGTGGCTCAACATCGACCGCCCCCTCTCCGTCCGCGATCTCTCGGGCAGGGTAGTGCTGCTCTCGTTTGCGACGTTCACCTGTTCGAACTGCATGCGGTTGGCGCCGGATCTCCGGCGGCTCGAGGAGAGGTATCCCGGACTGGTGGTCATCGAGGTTCATTATCCCGGGTTTGAATCCGCCGCGGTCGGCGGAAACTTCCGGGAGGCCGTGCGCCGTGCCGGGCTGGAGCACCCCGTCGCCATCGACCGCGAACGCCGGCTCTGGCAGGCCTTCGGGATCCGGGACTGGCCGACCTTCGTCCTCATCGACCCGGGAGGCAACGTGGTCGGGAAGACCGCCGCCGAAGGGCTCTACGGGAGGATTAACCCGAAGATCGACCGGATGACGGCGGAGTTCGAGGAGCGAGGCCAGCTTGAGCGCGGACGGCTCTCGTCAGGAGCCGTTCTTGAGACGGCACGGGAGACGAGCCTGTATCGTCCCGGCAGGATGGCTGCGGACAGCGTCGGGATGCGCCTCTTCATAAGCGATACCGGCCATCACCGGATCGTCGTCACCGATCGGGATGGAAAGATCCTGGAGACGATCGGCTCCGGGGCTGCCGGGAACACCGACGGAACGTTCGATGAAGCCGCATTTTACCTGCCGGAGGGTCTTACATTCGACGAAGAGGAGGGCATCCTCTACGTTGCGGATACCGGGAACCACACGATCCGCCGGATCTCCTGGACCGAGCGGGAGGTCGTGACGACCGCCGGGACGGGGCTTACCGCCCCGTCGTCCGGAGGGGCGGGCACTGAGACCGCGCTGAATGCGCCGCGGGATCTCGCGCTGCTCGGCGGCTACCTCTACATCGCGATGGCAGGGGCAAACCAGATCTGGCGAATGAGTCTCGCCAGCCATGAGGTGGAGCCGTATGCCGGGTCGGGCCGGGAGGGGCTGGCCGACGGGCCGCTCGAGAAGGCCGTCTTTTCCGGGCCTGCCGGCATCGCCACCGACGGCGAGGCGCTCTACATCGCCGACAGCGGGGCTTCGGCAATCCGCCGTATCAAGCGGGGGATGGTCGAGACCCGTATCGGGCACTCCCCTGACGACTTCGGCGATCTCGACACCATCGCCCGGATGGCACGCATCCACCGGCCGACGGGCATCGCCTACAGGGACGGGTCGCTCTACATCGCCGATACCGGCAACCACAAGCTCAAGCAGTTCGACCTGGAGACCGGGTGGGTGCTCACCCGGGCAGGAGACGGCGATCGCGGCTACCGCGACGGGCTCTCGGGGGACGCAAGGTTGAACGAGCCGGGCGGTCTCGTCGATCTCGGGGGACTCTGGTATATCGCCGATACCGGCAACCATATCGTCAGGGTCTACGATCCCGCCCGGCACGTCGTCTCGACCCTGACGCTCTGGAAATAGGCGTTCCAGGAGCAGTACTTTATGTAGGGGCAACGAGAGAGGAGGGGCGGAGCATCCTGTCTCCAGGGGGAACCATGCGACCGAATTACGCACTCTGCATAACCGCTCTGGTGATCGGGGCGGCGGTTCTTATCTGCGGCTGCACGGGCCTACCGGGAGACGGCGACCGGAACCGGACAGACGAGACGCCGGTCGCCGAGAGGCTGACGGCCGATCAGGTGCTGGTTCGGGACGGCAACTACTCTCTGTTCATCCAGGCGCTCGATACTGCCGGACTCAGGGGGACGCTCGCCGGGCCGGGGCCCTATACCATCTTTGCTCCGACGGATGAGGCATTCGGCCGGCTTTCGGAGACCACGATAGAAGAACTCTTCGATGATCCGAAGGGCAACCTCGCGGAGACCCTGCTCTATCACATGGCCCCGGGGAGTCATACGGCAGCCGAGATCGCCGCAAACGAGACAGTTCCAACCGTCCAGGGCAACTCGATCGCCGTCGACGCCGCCGGCGAGAATGTAACGGTGGACGGCGCACGGGTGATCCGGGCGGATATTTTAGCCGCGAACGGCGTCATCCATGCCATCGATGCGGTCATGATCCCCCCGGACGTCATCCTGCAACCGGAGAACGCAACGACGGAGAATACTACAGTATAATTCAGGATTGTATTTGAATCAGAAGAGAGAGTCAGGACTGGAGGGTTTCAAACACACTACATTGCAAAGAGAGCGGACGCTCGGATAACGAGTCGTCAGAAGAACAGTTCTTCAATGGAAGGGAGGTAATAGCAGCGAGTTGCGCTTCCCGAGGGCTCGCGCACCTCAGTACCACACATCACGTGAGAGGGCTTAACTTCTGGGTTCGGAATGGGTCCAGGTGTTTCCCCTCTGCTATGGCCGCTATTACCATAGGTGCGTACTCTAGATTTCGTCTGAGCTCAGCGGAAGACATCGGACGTTAGTATCCGCGGACTGAACACGTCGTTGCCTTCGTGCTTACATCCCGGACCTATCAATCGGGTCTTTTACCCGTGTCCTCAACGGAGTCTCTTTTTAGGTCAGGTTTCAAGCTTAGATGCTTTCAGCTTTTATCCCTTATCGCGTAGCTGCTCGGCATTGCCCTGTCGGACAACCGATCGACCAGAGGCGACGACGGAAAGTTCCTCTCGTACTATTTCCATCTTACCTTCAGACTCCTTACACTCCAGATAGATAGTAACCGACCTGTCTCACGACGGTCTAAACCCAGCTCACGATCCCCTT